>JAAOBB010000077.1_pt1 | contig 18220 bp, 17 predicted proteins | sample 7267541 | NCBI WGS metagenome assembly JAAOBB01 (sample SAMN14345205, study PRJNA599270) | viral metagenome | isolation source: viral-like particles (VLPs) isolated from bee gut | host: Apis mellifera | place: Switzerland:Lausanne | collected 2017-01/2018-02 | reverse complement strand
TAATCCCAATCTGCGCATCGTTGCATCACTGTGCGCACGTGTGCTATACTTGCAGGTGCGTGTATTGTTTGTGCGTGCGACGGCAAGGAGGAATTATGACAAAAGAAGCAGTATTGGATAAGAAGATCACGGTCACTGGTACGACGCATTGGGTGTTTGATAACCTTTCGTCATATTTCGATTATGAGATCGGGACGGATAAGGAAATCTACTATGATGTTGCCATCTCGTTGATCTGGTATATCTGTGATGCCTTTGATGACAATGGGTGCGAGGGTCATATCTTTTACATGCGTCTGCCTGGCGAGCCTGGCCGTGCAGCATCGATAAGTGTCAGGCAATGGATGGACGTGCTTGCCAGTGATCTCAAAGTGTATGCAAATAGGGGTGTGTATCGTTCTTTGCATGCTCTTTGGAAATGTTTGTATGCGTATCTGGATGATATTGATGCTCTGGATCTGGTGCATGATGTCAAACTCAGCTAGGCATTGGTATTTGTTGGAGATGCCTTGGCATGGCGATGGCGTGCATCCTATGGATTCACCGATTCAGTTGCATATCTTTGATTCAATCGGTGAATGCAAGGCCGGTGCTGCAAGACTGGGCAAGCTGGGCAGGCTGACCGTTCAGGCGGGATCCCATGAGGCGAGAAGTTACATGGTGCATGCGATCAAGGCTGTGGAGCCTGAAACATATGCTCATACGTCCTGGAAAAATGTTTTCCATGCAAGCAGTGTTAGATACGTTCCATGTCGTGTGTGAGGGTCGCGCTACGCTGTTCTGATTGTCTATATGCTACAATGATACAGGTATGCAGAGCGTGAGGAGGTGAAACAAATGGATGCAAGTAAAATACTTGGCATGCGTGTGATGACCAAGTCCATGTATGTCACTCATGTGGAGGGTACACGATTGCTGCAAGGCAAGGATCCGGTGGCCTGTGAGTTCGAACTGCTCGGCAAATGGAAACCCAAGACCGCCGAACGGTGGCTGCGGGAGAACTACATGGATCCGAGCATCACCATCGTCACGGCGGAGCCCATATGGCGCAAGTACACCATTGATTCCGCGGACTTTCTGCGGAACGCCAAGGAAATAACAGATGAAGTGAATGAGTGAAAGGATTGAACAATGGCAAGCAATGAACTGGTGAACAAGGAGACCGGCGAGATTGAGGAGCCTGTCCAGGGCAACATCTATGGGGATCATCTCAATGAGTTTCCGAATGCCAAGGACAGCAAGTCCAAGGCGCAACAGTTTAATGCCTTGAATGCGGCCAGCAGTCTGAATGATTTCAAGGGTGACACCATGACCATCGTTGGTTTCGTGGTCATGCCCGGCTCACGTGCTATCCGGGATGCGATCACTGGTAACGATACGGGGCAGTATGCGCCCACCGATGATACGATCCTGCTGGACGATCAGGGCAGGGGATGGTTTACGCAGAGTCATGGCATTGCCAAGAGCGTGCATATGATCCTGGCCGCCTATGGTCAGCCGGAAACCTGGCCTGACGGCAAGCTGACCGTCAAGGTGGCCAGTACCAAGACCAGGGCGGGCAGCATGAAGCTGCTCCAGGTGGTCGGCTGATCCGGTCCGCTAGAATAGGGCATGAGGCGTGAGTCTCATGCCTTATTTTGTTGAGAGGATCATCATGCGAAGATTACGCAGCGTCCTATGGCGTATGCTGGTCGGCCTGGTTGCGGCGTTGGCACTGATTATCGGAGGGTCGCCCGCCTATGGCATGTCGGCCATGGACGTGTCCAGCCATCAGACCGGCATCAATGTGCAGGCGGCCGATACTGACATTGTGATAGCCAAGGCCACGCAGGGCACGTCATATGTCAACCCGGACTGCGACAGGGTCGTCCAGGATGCGCTGCGCCTGGGCAAGGCCACCGGAGTCTATCATTTTGCCGACACGTCCGGATCGCCGCAGGCCGAAGCCGACTTTTTCGTCTCGCAGACGCGCGGATACATCGGCAAGGGAATCATGCCGATCCTGGACTGGGAGCCGGCGCAGCCGTGGCGCACCGACTGGGCCAAGGCCTGGCTGGACCGGGTACAGGTCGCCTACGGCACCAAGCCCATGATCTACATGCAGCTGTCTACGGAGAACGGGTATGACTGGTCGTCTGTGTCGCGGGCTGACTATGGCCTTTGGCTGGCTGGTGGATGGTACTACAACAAGGCCCTGACCAAGGACCAGGCTCCGCAGCCGTACTGGCATCTGCGCAACTGGAACAGTGCGGCCATGTGGCAGTACACGTCCAATGGCCGTGTCTATGCATGGCCATACGGTGTGGATCTTAGCGAATTTTACGGGAATATGGATGCATGGAACCGGTATGCGAAATCCCATGTGGCGGCACCCGTGTCGCCGCCTGCCGCTCCGGCACTAGCCCAGGCATCCGGATGCCATACGGTGGTCAGGGGTGACACCCTGTCCGGGATCGGATGGCGTTATGGTGTACCCTGGTCGGTAATCGCCGCATCCAACGGGATACGCTCGCCGTATACGATCTATCCCGGGCAGTGTATCCGTGTGAATGGCGCGGCATCGTCTGGCCGGTCCTATGTGGTGCGGTCCGGTGATACACTATGGTCTATCGCCCTGGCGCATGGTGTGTCCATGGGTGCCATCCATGGATATCGGTCGGGCAATCCCAATATGATCTACGCCGGGGAGACCCTGACATGGTAAGGAGCCATCATGAGCGACGATAATCAGACACCTGATCCGGAGCAGTCGGATATGCCGATACCCTTGCCTCCACTGGTCAAGGCCATAGTGGACTGGGTGGTGGGTACGATCCTGCCGGCCCTGGCCACGGCCATCGGTCTGCTGGGACCCGTCTGGGGCACGCCGACCGGCAAGATCCAGACGACCATCAGCATCATAGCCGCCTGCCTGGGCACCATCTTCAACATCAAGGTGCACACGGTCAGTGGCGGCAGGAAATGAAAAACCCCCGGCTGGCGGACCGAGGGTTGTATGCGGTGCGTGCAAGGCTTTGGATATGACCCGCACGCCATCATTGTATCACCGGATCATTTGGTGTCAAACGACAAGGATGCCGTATGCTCGGACACCTGCACGCCCGTGTCTATGGTATTGCTGGGGCTCATGACCCTCAGCTCGGCAGGCAGCCGGGCGACCATCGCACCCTGCGCGTTGTAGAGCGTGACGGTCAGGGTGACCGTATCCTCCGTATCGCCCTTGGCGACGGCTATGGTCGCGTTGGTCACCGAACGGCGTGCCGTCTCCTCGGCGTTCGCCAGGCGGGACTGCAGGGACACAACCGTGCTCTCCAGTGTCTCCACACGGGTCGTCAGCGTATCCAATGCCTGGCGCAGCGCATCATCCCCGGCATCGGCATGTCGGTTCGCCTGATCGACGGCACCGGATGCACTCAACATGAGCACCCCATTGGGCGTGCCGACGACCATGGTCGTGTCGCAGTCCACGGCGACCTGGGATGCCGTCTTGGAGACTGGCTGTCCGGTCTTCGGATCATAGGCCTGGGTCTGGATCCAGAGGGAGCCGTCATGCGCATCCAGGTCAGCGCCGGTCAGCAGGACAGGTAGGCGCTGCAGCTGGTCGGCAGCCGTCAGATGCCAACCGGATGCGTCAGCCGTTACGGTGATGCTGTCGTCGCCCACCATGGGCAGAGGCACATCGATGTCCCGTACCAGCTGGCCGTCCGTGGCACGTACGTACAGATGGATGGTGATGGTGCCGTCCTGGGTGAGCACGGCGGCACTGGTCAGTCGGCCCTGCTGCCGGAGCAGTGTCAGGGCCTGCGTCAGATCCTGTACATCCTTGATGTGCTGTGCCTTGGCGGCCTGCAGATCGTCATGGTCGGCCTGGGCCCTGGGACCATAGGACAGGTCCAGGGCACCGGAATCGGAGGAGACGGTAAGTGCACCATCCGAGGACAGCACCGGCAGCTGTGACTGCGGCTGTCCTTGATTGACCAGGTCGATCCTGCCATCCGTACTGTGCAGGCCGAGCCGGGTGATGTCGTTGGTGCCGCCCTTGGATGTGAGCGTCCAGCCCGTGCAGGCATCCGACTGGTCGGTGCGCACCAGGATCGTATCATCACCGGACAGGGAAACCGTGTGCGATGCGGATCCCTGGTTGCCGGTGGCCGTGGCCGTCCATCCTGATGTGGTCGGTGTCCATGTGATCGACTGGATGACACCTGACTGGATCAGCTTGTCCACGCGGGCGGTCAGGTCGGTCAGGCTCTGGCGGAGCTTGGCCACATCCTCCTCATCCTGAGTCTGCTGGGAGAGCAGACCCTTGATGGTGGTCTCGGTGGCATCCAGACGGTCCAGGATGTCGGACAGGTCCTGATGGCTGCCATTGATCGTGTCCAGCGCACGGTTGAAAGCGATCCTAAGCGTGTCCAGATAATGGTAGAGGATGTTGAGCTCACCTATCGTGGCCGGCTGCGTGTCATAATAGCCGCGATCAGGCTGATAGCTGCTGAACGGTGCGAAAATAGGCCACCCCATGATCATGCCTCCCTGGTGTGCTGGATGATGATGGCGCGACCCATGATCTCCATTGGTGCGTTGCCCGGCTCGGGACTTGATCCCTGGATGTACCAGGATGTCCAGGTGGATCCTGCGCCTGGCAAGGTCAGTGTTCCAGCCGGATACCAGGTATAATCATTTGATCCGCCGTCGGTCAGCGTCTGATAATAGAGAGGCATGGCCGTCTCGCCCAGATCACTGCCGAAATAGGTATGCAGTTTCCAGGGCAGCAGATTTTCTAATTCAGTCGGTGTCCATTGCGACAATGCCGCCTTGAGGGCTGACATGCTGCCTTGGAACATCAATGACACCTGCATGATCTGATCGGTCCAGGCTATTTCAAACGTTACGTTGTGCAGAGTGGTGATTCTCGTCTGCAGGCTGAGCATGGTGCCTGCAGGTCCTGTCGGACCCTGCGGTCCCTGCTCGCCCTGTTCACCACGTGGACCCTGGATGCCTTGTATGCCTTGCGGTCCGGTCGCACCATCCTTGCCTGCAGGCCCCTGCGGTCCGGTGTCGCCCTTGGGTCCCTGGTCGCCTTTGGCACCTGTACCACCAGTATCACCCTTAGGCCCTTGCGGCCCAGGATCACCAGTAGCTCCTATCGGACCGGCGGGCCCTGCCGGTCCTTGCGGTCCTGTCGCTCCGTTATTGCCGGCTGGACCTTGTATGCCAGTGTCGCCGGTATCTCCCTTGGGGCCTTGTGGCCCTTGTTCGCCTTTCGGTCCGGGATCTCCTTGGTCGCCCTTATCGCCCTTATCGCCCTTCTGTCCGGCAGGACCTGTGTCGCCTCTCAGTCCCATGTTGCCTTTGAGCGTTGTGCCACGGCTTGTGACCGTGATGATTGTTCCATTATTAGGGCCAGGTTCCCACAGGTGGCCGTCTGAGTCCACAATGGTCTCGTCGTTAATTTGCTGATCGTGACGCACTGATGGCGAAAGATTATCCGCAATCACGTAGCGTGTTCCGGCATCATCTCTTTCAGGCGGAGTGGCGTAATAATACCAGCCATACCCATGTAACCCACGATCTCCTTTTTCACCCTGATGTCCGGTATCGCCCTTAGGCCCGGTTTCACCCTTGTCGCCCTTTGGCCCCAGATCGCCCTTGACACCCTGCTCACCCTGTGGGCCGGGTATGCCCTGCACGCCCTGTGGGCCGCGCTGACCCTCCGGGCCGTCCTTGCCTTGCGGTATGGCGAAATCCAAGGTGGCGTTGCGCTCGTCACCCGAGTTGATGACGGTCGCCTGGGAGCCTGCTGGGAGTGTGGTCGTCGTGCCGACGCGGATGGTGGCCGCCTCTCCCGGCTGGCCTTGCACCCCCTGGTCACCCTGTTCGCCCTGTGGTCCTTGCGGGCCGACGAAATCGCCGCCATCCACCCATTGGGCTCCATCCCAGATCCAGGCGTGACCCTGGACCAGATAGTAGTCGCCCTGCTTGCCAGTGGTCGGCAGATCATCCACACTGTCACGCTTGCCCCTGAATATAACACCGATGCCTGCAGGGCCCTGGGGTCCCGTGTCACCGCGAACACCTTGCGGACCCGGTAACCCTTGGATGCCCTGCGGCCCGCGCTGACCTTGCGGACCCTGCAAACCGGTGTCACCGCGGGGGATTGTGAAATGCAGGCGTGCATCCGTGAGCGTGCCGTCATTGGTGACCTGGGCGCTGGTACCCGGATCACCCGTGTCCACCTGGCCGATCCGGATGGTCGCATTGGATCCTGCATCGCCCTTGTCGCCCTTGGGTCCCTGCGGTCCTTCGACTCCACGCAGCTGTCCGGTGGCGGTCCATTCTCTGCCGTCCCAGATGTACATGATCTCATCATCGCCGACAAACCAATAATCGCCCTCTGAACCTTGCGCCGGCAGTTGGTTGACCGTGTCCGCGTGACCGCGCCATTTCAGACCGAACCCGGTCGGCCCTTGCGGTCCTGCCGGCCCCTGTGGACCCTGCTCGCCTTTCTGGCCTCGGGGGATGCCGAAACGGAATTTCGCATGATTGTCGTCTCCCACGTTGGTCACGCTGGCCGGCTGGTCGGGCGGCAGGGTGGTGGTACCGTCCACATCCACGGTGGCGGCAGGTCCCGCCGGACCCTCAGGACCGACGATCTTCGTCAGGTCCGGATATGGCCACTTTTCGCCGTTGGGCGTGAGACGGTCGCGCCATTCTCCTCTGTATTCCATAGCATCTCCTTAATATACGAGGCGTGAGAATAGCACGCCCATGCTGTCCACTATAGCGGTCACCGGGTCCCGGTAGCCTGTCTGACGGCTGTCGAAATCGGCAAATGCCTCCATCTGGCCTTTGCGCGTCCGTTGCTTACGCACATGGTCGTCACCCTCAGAGGCGTAGGATTCCTTGTCCGGATCCAGTGGACCCTGCGGGTATTTGCTGTTGATGTCCTTGGCTTTGGTGCCCACATCGCCGCCATCACTGATGTCCAGCCCATCCTGCACAACCAGTGCGTTGAGTGCCGGAGCCCACCGTTCCACCTGTGACTGCAATCGTGCCGCGAACATGGCCACCCACCGCTCATAGGGATGCAGGCTGATATACCGCCAACCGTACATGGCCTTGATCCTGGCATCGATCGCCGGTTGGTACCTGGCCAGCGCCTCCTTGGTGAGTCCGGGCATCAAATCAGCCTTGGCCCAGTCCGGATATGGCAGGTCCTTGAACTGGCCGGTCTCATTGATCTGTTGTGGTATCGGCTGTATCGGCTGCCACTCCATCATCATCCTCCTTGACTTCGTTCCATCGGACGGAAGCATCGATACCCCAGATATCACGCATATGCTCACACGCCTCCAGGCATGGCTGCATGAACGCATATCGGTGCCGTTGCACCGAGTCCTCGCCTACGGATGCTTCCTTGGACACGAGCCGCTCAGCTTTCTCATGCGGCAGGTAGTTGATCCCGATCTTGTTGTAGATCTGGTTCAGCTTCTGCGACATGGCCTCATACAGCTTGTCCATGATCGGTGTGACACCGGTCTGGATCACGCCCGGGGTGATCAGGTCGTTGGCCGCACCGTCGCTTTTCAGGGCTATCTGTCCGAAGATTCCCGTATTGGACTGGGCTAGGATCTTTTTCGCATCCGACTCGCTCGCCTGATCCGTATAGAGGATGGCATATGACGACTGCTGGGCGATGTTCCGGGCTATCTCCAGGTCCAGTCGGCCCAGATCATCAGCCCACTGCTTGACGACCTGATGCATCGGAAACCTGGCCATGTTATCCCAGACGATGACCGAATTGGCTGGTGTGCGCCCATCCGTATAGCCGCCAGACGCTCCCTGTGCGCCATACCCCTGAAAATTGCCCTGATCATCGAACTTCTGTTCGATCACCAGGTGCTGGGCTTGAAAGTACTGCCTGCCGTCGCTGCTGCCTTTGGCCACGGGTGTGATGACCGCAGCCCCGTACAGGGCCAGGCACCTTTCCAGCCATCGGGCATCCACACCCAATGGCAGTCCGGTCCATACGCGCCTGGTGAGCATCAGCGTGTACAGGTCGTACATCCAGGTCTGCGTATAGTCGTCCAGACTGCTGCGGAGGGCCAGGCCCTGGGCTATCTGTCCGGCCCTGCTTTCCGCATCCTTGAGCCAAGGCTCGGCACCACTCGCCTTGCTGTAGTCCGTGACGCGCTGTTCGGCGCGTCTCTCCTTGCGTGCTGCACTTGCCGGCATCAGTACTCCAATCCTGTCTGCTTGACCTCGTCCGGATGCGACCAGACCGTGGTGCCCTGCCTGAGTATGCTAGTCAGAAACATCCTGGCGGTCTCGCTCATGCGGGTAGTCACGATCCACGCGTCACGGCACTCCCAATAAGTGTAATGCCTACGCAAGTCCAGCTTGGGGTCGTCTATCCAGGTGTTCGGTGGCATCCGGTAGCCGTACCGTGCGAATGTCTGGCCGACCTGCCGCTCGTCACCCTTGGACAGTCGGCGAAGCCGGATATCCAGGCCACGGATGCCGAGAGCATCCAGATCGCCCGACCCGGTGGCATGTGCCACCTCCTCGGGGGCACCCGCATATGATGCCGCCACCTGGGCATCGATCCGCGCATTACCCATGACCTTGGCCTGCTCAGCGGTATAGCGCCGCTGATCCAGGGTGTTGTTCAGGTCAGCAGTGCCCACCGCCTGCCGCATGCCCGCTGCCGACAACGACCGGTCACGTGTCTTAGCCTCGTTAGCCGCGGTGGTGTCGAAGCTGGTTTGAAGGTTGGCGTTGGTCACATTGTAGACCTGCTGTGCATTGGTCGTGGTCGTATCATGCGACCTCTGTGCATTTCCCGTATCCGTATCATAGGTTTTCTGAGCGTTGCCCAGAGTCGTATCCCTGGCCCTTTCAGCGTTGCCTGTACTGGTATTGTAGGTGCGCTGATTGTTGCCTGTCGCCGTTTGATAATCAGCGTCGGTGTTCTGCCGTTGCGTGGCGATCTGCCTGTCCAGGACCGCCTTGTTGTTGTCATGCGTCAGTGTGTTCTGGAGATTATTGAACGCGACGGTCTTGTTGACCGTTTCGTGCATCTGATCCCGCTGCTGCTGGGATGCGAAATCGATTTCCTCATGTTGCCATTTGAACCTGTTTTCTATCTGCGAGTTGGCCATGGCCTCCTGTCCGGCGACCTGCCCGGCCCAGGCTACCAAGGCCGCCGTATCACCGCCTGGTGTCGTGGCCCCGATGCTGAAACCGCCATCGGAACCCAGATCACCGGCGGAATCCATGGCCATGGTCGCCTGCTTGGGCACGCTTCCCATGGATGTGTCGGCCACTCTGGATTGGTCGTTGTTGACCGCGTGTCGCGTCTGGTACATCTTGATCGCCTTGGCGGCCATCTGGAATCCGGATCCGAGGGGGATGGAACTGGACCCGTAGATGTGCATCGTGTTATTGCGCTCATTGAGCCATGTGGACTGTTGGGCGTAGGTCTGCTGCGTGTATTTGAGGGCAATGTCCTGCATGTCCTTGTCATAGTCGATGGACCTGGACGTGGATTGCTGTGTGAAATCGATGTTCTGCTGCCCGTTCTGCTGCGTCGTGTTGATGGTCCTCGTGGAGTCCGCATTCGACGTGGCGGCCGATGCATCTGCATTGGTGAGCGTGGTGACCGCCGCTTTGACGGCGTTCCTGTAGGCCGTGTTCGCTGACTCGTTCGCATTCCTTCTTGTCAACGTGGCCGATTCCACGGCATTCGTACGTGCCGTCTCTGCGGACCTGTCCGCGTTGTCCCTTGACATTTCCGTGGACTTGTTGCCATTGGTCTTGATGGTCCTCGCCTGCCGGATTGCATTGTCATATCCAAGCTGTGCACTGCTGACAGCATCCACATTGGCGGACTGCAGATCATTGAGCCCGTTGGCTTCGGCCACGGATATGTCGGCCATCTCCCGCTGATAGTTTTTGTTGATCGCATCCCGATCATACCGGCGCTGCGCATAGGTGAGTGCCGCGGATAGCCGGTTGTCGGCATACAGGCTGTACGTGGGCACATCCCACTGGCTGCTGGCCGTCTCCCACAAGCCCTGTGGCATACCGACCGCCATGTCCTGCAATGGGCAGACAGCATAATCCTTGATTCCCGCCCCGCCGATCCCGTCCACAAAAGCCTGGAGTGATAGGAATGGCCATACGGATGATGCCCTGGCATGCACGTCCAGCGTACCGGACAGATCCTCGCAGCCGATGCTGACACTGTGCCCATGCAGGTCGGTGATGTCGATCATGGCGAACTGCCCACTGTACATCTTGGCATATTGGGACCATTTGCCGTCATAGCCGAATGCATTGGTGGACAGGTCATAGGATCCGAGCTTGTGCCAGGCCGGATCCGGATGCGCCTCACGGTAACTTATTCCATCGAATTTCTGCGGCTCACCCAAGGTCAGATACCGAGACGGCATGACATAGACCGCCTTGATGCCGTAGACCAGCTGCGGATAGCGTTTCGACAGCAACGCCTGGAATGCGGAAAAGTCGTCGATGCCAAACGCATAATAGTGGAGGGGTGTGATGTTCTGACCATCGACCCGTGATGATCCACTGGCCGTAACCGGTGCCGCTTCGGCCCCGGCGCTGGTTGCGTCCACATCCTGCATGCCGACCCTGCGCACGTCGGTCGTCAATGGATAGGGCGCAAATGTTTCACGTGAAACATTCGTCCGATCCTTGAAACCGTCGGATCCTGGATTGTCGTCCAGCCACCATCGGTCGGTCCGGTGCGGCCTGCCGTCCGACCACCAACTGGACGGGTCGGCCAGGTCGGACAGCATGGCGCAAAGGATCACCGGACTGTCGTCATACAATGGAAAAAACTTCTCCGCTCGGATCATCCGCTTGGTCTCCGGAAGGTCGGGCTCAGGTTCGGTCATGCGCACCGGAGACTGCAAGGGGTCGGCCAGCCACTGGTCGGCCGTCACCTGCAGCATCGGCCAATGACCACGAGCCAGATCCACGCCCGTGATATGTGCCGAGCAGATGTATTCGGTCCAGGCATCCAGCTCCAACGTCAGCTCGGTGTTGTTGGGTGACAGCTTGTTGATGCCCGTGATGTGATAGTGGAAATGGCTCCGCTGCCAGTCGCCGTACTGCGGTACCGGCTGGTCAAACATCGTCACCTGCAAATAGTTGTAGCCCATGGCCGTCTCATATGGCACCGGCACCTGGACGCTACCCTCGTACTTGCCCAATGACGGTTTGTAGATCTCCAAACTCTTGTAGTTCCAGGCTGTATCCAGGTCGATGATGTCCCCATCCAGGCCATCGAACCACTTATCCCGCTGCTCGTCGGATCGCCAGGCGACCACATCATGATAGGTCTGGTCCCATGGCACGTTGCAGAGTTTCAAACGGGTCCGCGCCTTACGCCAGGCGGGATCCACGTCAGCCTTGCCCGTACCGAGCTTTTCGATGCGCGCGTCCTGCTTCGGATCATCCAGCCTGCCGTACAGGTCGTCCAGGCTGCCCAGATCGGCATAACCCATGTGTCCTCCTCATATGCGAATGGGCGGACAGCATATGCTGCCCGCCCATCCAGCTTACGCCGTCAGTCGGCTTTGCCGGCATCGGCCGCCGGTGCATCATCCGTCTTGGCCTTGCGTGTCCTGGTCGCGTCACCCATGGTGATCTGCACACTGGTGGTCAGCGGCAGTTTCGCCTGTTCAGCTGTGAGCTCACCGTCCGGATCATCATTGGCGTGCGATGTGACGGTGATGGTGAGCACGGTCCCCTTGGGCAGGCCGGGCTGCAGATGGATCGCATCGAAAGCGTCCACATAGGTTCGCGCATCCAACCCTGTGTAGTCGGATGTGATCCGAGCCACGTGTCCGGACGGCACGATGTACTCGGCCAGATCCGGATCCACGCTGCCGTCCGCGGGCTGGACCCGCAGATATATGGGGGCAGGCGTACGCCTGGTCCATGTGGACACCGGTGCGCCGGTCTGATCCACCACCGAGGCGACGATCCTGGTTGCAGGCGTGATGGTCACCGAACCTCTTGGGATGTTCGTAGGAGCCTCCGAGAACATCACCGCGTTCATAAAGGGGTTTATTCCGATCGCCGATCGTCTCACGATGGTTAGGTTGGAGGACTGGGTGCTGGGATCGAACGGCATGTAGCCGAACGTCCTCAGCTGCCGGTACTCATTATACCAATCTCTGTCATGGAGAATGCCGTATACGCCAGCCTGCGGCATCTTGTCCACGAACATCATACGGGTGCCCAGACCCGTCTGCTCCATGTTGAACGCCATACTGAGGACCTTGACCATCATGTTCGCATTGATCTCAGGCGCCAGGGTGGTCATAAGCCTGGAGGGGTCAGATACGGTGGTCACATGCCGCATGTTATACTGGGCGGATGGCACGACTGCCAGCTGTGCCGCATAGGTGCGGTACAGGGTGGCCATCTCCTGCATTTCCTCGGCGGTCGGTGCCTCCGGGTTGTCCAGATGCAGATGCACGTTCGGCACGTCACCGGACACGATCGCACCCCTGATCGCCTCCATGAAATACCCATAGGTGGCGATCCTGTCGGCATTGGTGAGGGTGTCGATCTGCGCATCGATGTATTCGGACAGCTGCCCCTCGGACAGGAGGGATGTCTTGAGGATGTTGGCGGATATGGACCGTGTCTGCCTGGCCGAGTAATTGAGCGGCAGGAGCACCTGGTCGGAGTTTCCGAAATCACGTTTGAGCAGATCCGACCGCTGCGCATCGAACACCTCCATGCGAGGGGTCCTGACGGCTGTGATCAGCTTAGCGTCACCGAACGGGAACGGATGCACGAACTGTTCGAACTGGCTGTTCCAGTTGTACGTGAGAATGGCTGAATCCGGCGCGATGCGTGAGAGAAGATCCATGAATGCGTTGAAATGCCCGTTATGCGCCAGCTGGCGTTGCGGATCCGGATACATGTATCTAAGGAATGAATCCACACCGTTGCGCAGAACCTGCGGCACCTCCTGGATGCCGTAATTGGAACCCTTGATGGCCATGCCGTTCAGGAAATCCTGGTTTGAGATGCCCATTATCGTTTACCTCCGTAGTATGTGCCGTCCGCCCTGCGCGCTTCGGCCAGTATATCCCTTTGCTGGTCCTGCCGGCTGCCTCCGATGCCCAGTGCGGCACCGGTGTCGTCGGACCCGTTGAGCAGGCCGATGTAGCTCTCTGACACCCTGTCCAGCTTGGCCTGCAGGATCTTGATGTCCTCCTGCGCCTTGGCCAGCGCCACGGCGGTATCTTCATCCTCGGCTTTGCCGCCTTTGGCCTTGCCTTTAAGCTCCTCCAGATACTTGTCCGCCTCGGCCGCAGGATCCTTTGGCGGATCCTGCCCGGCTCCCGTATCCTGTGGATCCTTGCCCGGATCCTCGCCGTCCTTGGAATCCCTGTCCGGATCCTTGGTCTGCACTTTCGGTGGCATACTCACTCCTTTGATATACGTTTAATCCCGTGCCCAGGATTCAGGTGTGACTGCCAAGCGCCGACTCTACTTTTCAGCGTCACGCGACGCATCCTCCGTAACTTGGCACGGGTGTCCATGCCCACGTACAGGCGGCAAGGGCACTCCCAGTATACGCGAATATCAGATATAGTCGAAAATGTCAGCCCTATCATCATCCGTGTGGAAACGCAGCTTGTTGATGTGCAGGGTCCGGCGAAGCAGTTTCACCACGTCCGGATCATAGACGGCATGTCTGGCGATCAAATACGGGTCCAGCGTATACGTGGGAATGGTTTTGAGCTCCTTATTGTTCGCCTCCACATAGAGCCAGCCTTTGATGGGCAGACCATACACCCGATAGCTTTTCTCCCGGGTGATCAGAGCGAACTTCGGCCTGGCCGACTTGGGGCGTTTGATGACGGCCGCCCCAGTCACATCGCGGAACGCGTTCTCGGTCTGATAGGCCTTGTCCCTGCCCCGCAGACCCTCCGCATAGACGGCCGGCGACGGCTGGCGCGTGTAATGAAAAAGCACATCGTTGCGCCACACATAATCGCTTTGCTCGAAATCCCCTGAAGTCACGCCGTAGTAGGAAAAATAAGGGTTGTGAATGAATCCGGCATTGCTGAATGCGGTAACGCGCCTGCGCCTGGTGCGGAAAACGGAGGATGCGATGGATGTGAGCGGAGCGGGCTCAGTATCCAGATACCTTTTCGCCTGATCCTCGATGATGAATTCGTCCAGCATCATCTTGTCGATCGGATAGCTGCTGAACTGGGCCGAATTTTGTTTATACGTGTTGGCATCTGTCATGCACAAAAAGAATCCATATGGCTGCCATGGATGCTGTTCCGCCCATTCGGCAGCCTTGGCTGATCGTGGTTTGGCATCCCTGATGAGGCACATGATACCGTCGTTTTTCGTCTCGTACCCCTCTGAATATAGGTTGGTCCAGAATCCCTGCCTTATGGCTTTGAGCTCGTCACGACGGCGAACCAGTATCGCCCACATGGCTGCCTTGGCCCGCCAGGTGGCGAAAGCCCAATGGGACCAGCTGTAGGTTTTGCCGATGCCCCGGCTGCCGATGTCGAACCCTATGGCAGGATTGCGTGACAGCTGATATTTGGACAGATCATACCATGGCCATATATGACCATGAATATCCACGTATTCCTTTGCAGGATCGTACTCCCTGTCCGGTTGCATCAGCGTCCGCCTCCTACTCTGCGTATCTCAAACGGTATAGGCACCAGAGTAGGCCCACTGCGTAGCCTGACCTTGCGCAGCTTACCAGTCTCTTTCAAACCATAGGTAAATCGATGCACAAATGCATCATCCGACCGTTTGCGTGTTATGACGTTGCCATCCTTATCATATTGCAACGGTTCAAAATGATGGTCGCCATTCCTGTCGATCCACGTGCACTCGTATCGCATGCGTTCCTTGCAGTCAGCCGGACAGCCTGCGGCTTTGATGGTCCAATCGTGTGTCCTGGCATCCAGTTCCACATAGGTCTTCTGCCGTACAAAGCGCGCCATGTCAAAGTCGCTCTCATTATCCCATGCCCCAAGCTCGTAAGGATCTACTTTGATGCCGACCGCCGGCTTGGATAGATGAATGGAATCCGTATCACTGTAAAGAAAAGCATCGTAGTTGACATTGGCGGCCCTGATGGTTATCCCTCGTGCATATGCCGTGATGTACGCTCCTACCGGTATATAACCTCCCGGTCTTTCATCCAAATAATCCAATGACCTTATATACCCGTCGTCAACACTGAAAAGTTTCGAATGGCCAACCGGTGACTGCGCGAATTTACCATACAAGTTGTTGAGCATGAGCTTCGCAAACTGGCGCAATACTTTGTTACCCTTTCGTCCAGCCTCCTGCTTGGCTTCGTACCATTTAGACACGTATGCGTCAAAGGGGGCGACGACCGCATCGAAAGTCCAGATTCTGTCAACCTGGAGATGGTCAATATCATAACATTCCTGGAATAGCTCAAAGTCCGGCCGGCAGAGCGTCAGATCCATCTCATTGTCACTGTCAGTGATGTGCGTTTCGGCCGTCCAGATGTGTTTGCCGGACTGGATGAAAGGAAACTTGCCCGGTTTGATATGGAAACTGGCACTGAATCGCACAAAGAACGGCGTATCCGAGTTCAGCAGTTCAGGGATTGACCGATTCGACACGTGCGGTTCCCCGCATGGGTAATTATGGTGCGCCATGGCTGTAGGATACAGCGAATTCACATCATACACATGGCCGGACCCTACTATCCTGTCCTCTATTCTGGGGTTGACATAGCACCATCCGCCATAGTATCCCTTGCGCAGTTCCTGGTCGGTCTCGGCATCAAGTTCGGGAAAATGGTACCGGTATGCCTTGTTGCGGCTTTTCCTGCTTTTGCCGGCGAACGTTGAGAGATACTCGCGCATGCACATGCTGCCGATGGTGAGGCATTCGCGCCATTCAGGCGTGATGTCATCCAGCTTTTTGAGAGCCTCGGCCACGACAAGCACATCATTCTGTACGTAGGCCTTTTCCTGTTCGGTCATGCGGTACCCCTCGGGTCGCGGCTTGCCATAGTCTACGGTACCTTTGAGCTTCTTATGCTCGGTGTCGAAATTCTTGCCGATCACGTCAACCGAAAACGGCAGCAATTTCAAAGAGTCGCGCAACTCTACCGTTTTGTTGGAAAGTCGAAACGCGCATTTATAAAAGGTGCCGGTCCCGTTGCACAGTACAACGATCTCGCCACGCCCTACACGCCATTTGGCCTTGTCGTCCACATTGCGGGGGTCCCGGAAATGGTATCCATGATTGACAAGCCAGGCCATGACAAAATACACGTCCCAGGTCAGATTATGGAAATAGATGATCATGTCGCCGTCGATGCTCCACAAACGTTTGAAGAATTCATCCAGGTTGTTGTCCACGTAGACACCGGGCTTGTCTATGCATGTGAGTGATGTGGCCCATACCCTGGTATCCTCGGGCACTTCGATATTTTTCAGTGTGGTGTCGTCCCCGTAGGCAAGTTCCTGCGGAGGCACAGTTGACTCCGTGTCCGCCACCCAATATGTCGGGTCCTTTTTCCTGCCACGCATGCCGCACGTTCCTATTACAGTTTGATATTGAGATTATGCCTCGCCAGTCCAAGATAGGCAAACACACCGCTCACATCCGGTGCCGCCGGCATCTTATCGCCCTCAGCCGGAGGCGAAATCAGGATAAACCAATGCTCGTTGGCTGCAAAGCGATACATCGCATCGATCTGCCGACTATTCATTTTGTCCAAGGCATCCATCACATCCTGGATGTCCTGCGGATGCACATTCGCATACTCCAGACCGGTATGGATGGATGCCTTGAACCCTTTACGTCCATTCTCACGTCGTGATTCCAGGAACCGCCGTGAATTCTGATGCCGCAGAATGCTCGGCAGTTTTTCAGGGTTGCCGTAGTACCCGCTCGGACTGATGCCGGGCAAGCCAAGCCTGGTCCTGTTCGCATTCGCCTGTATGTATCCGGCCCTTATTCGCCCGGCCTGCTTTCCGGATACGATGCTCGCATGCCCGTTAAGATCCACAAATTTGATCGGCCTATAGTCCTGCCTGGCCTTGGCCATCGATTCCTTTCGGATTGCCGTAGCCCTAAGCCGCTGATTGCGTCGTTCGATCTGCCGCTGTGTATGCGAGTGTACATAGGCCACATTACGAGCTGCCGCCAGGCGCCCCATCGGCACCTGCTTGGCCTTCATGTACCGCTTGAGGGTTGTCAGCGAAAAGCCGGCCTCACGCGCAAACTCCCGCTGCGTGAGACCGGAACGTTTCCAAGCGGTACGGATCGCCTTCACTGGACCGGCTGCGTCGGCAACACCATGGCAGCCACACGCAAAACATTGATCGCGCCAGCCCTGACGTAATTCAGGCAATCGTCACAGATTGTCAGATCCATTACCGGACTGATCGACTGGACATGCTTGACTTCTCGCTTGCAATTCTCACACTTCATAGTGCAAACTCCTTTCACGACAAGTCTAGCAACAGATCACTGGACAGCACATCATCGTGTTTCCTGGCATTCTGATACACATCATGCATATGCAGCCACAGGTCCGACAGCATGGATCCAGCTTCATATACGTTGGTCAAAGCCTCGGCAAACATATAACTGTCAAAGCCATCAGGCATTATCCCGCGAGTGCTTTCATGATCCATTCGTATAGACCAACCACTGAACAGCCATCGCAAATCGATCTCACCTGCACTGCCACGAACATACACGGCATATCCATCGGTTTTCAACAGATCCAAAGGTTCATCGGTTTCCTCCGGCCACATAGATCGACCCGACGCAAGGCAATCAGATATCTCATTCACAAAAGCCGTCACGGCTTTTGGCCACCAACGAGCCAAATCATCGACGATATGCAGAGCATCGACAGCCTTGGTATCATCTGATTTCAGACCTATAAGGCCAGGCAGATGATATTGACTACGATCATACACCATATAGGCATGCAATATAGTATTGACATTCCCATATCCAAGTACATCATCGTCAATGACTTGACCTGCCTTGATTCTTTCGATGTCCAGTTCAGCACTGGTACCATCCATGCTCATAATTCCTCCTTGCCGTCGCACGCACAAACAATACACGCACCTGCAAGTATAGCACACGTGCGCACAGTGATGCAACGATGCGCAGATTGGGATTA
>JAAOBB010000115.1_pt1 | contig 18322 bp, 22 predicted proteins | sample 7267541 | NCBI WGS metagenome assembly JAAOBB01 (sample SAMN14345205, study PRJNA599270) | viral metagenome | isolation source: viral-like particles (VLPs) isolated from bee gut | host: Apis mellifera | place: Switzerland:Lausanne | collected 2017-01/2018-02 | reverse complement strand
TCGCGCAACGCATACGTTTTCGGCGTGTCGCGCATTTGCGTTTCTCGCGCCCGTGTGTTATATTATAAGTGTTGGTAGGGAATACGAAAGGATCGGAAAAATGATTACTAAAGTGAACTACGAGTTTCAGAATGAAGTTCTTAGGTATGTGAATCTTATCGCTGACAAGTATAGTGGTCGGGCAGATATTGAATTCAAGGAAACGTACCTTGAGATTACTCTGTCTTGTGGTGACGCAAGTTTGTGGATTAATGTCTACTTTAGTGGTAGAATGACTAGTGTGTTCTATCCTCAGAATGGGAATGAGTATGTTGAGGGAACCAAGGATGGTTTCCATGAGATCAACTATGTTGATCTTAGAAGAATGTATGATGATTTCATCAGATTCTTCAGCGAGTATTCCTATTCGATCGAACCGTCGTTCTGATAGCGCGAAAGGATCGGAAATGTTACGTGAATATCGTAGCGGTAATGACATGACCTTGTTGAAGTATCGCAAGAAGCCCACCATGTCCAATAACATATTTGACATTGTAGCGAATGTAATCAGCAAAAGCAAGTGTGAGTGGGCTACTGCCGAGACACAAAACCATTATGTCGCCAAGTTCTGGAACCCTGACGATAAGGACGATTTCAATGTCTTCATTTACGCCAAGCTGAATGACAAGGAATACACGTTCTTTACGACTACTAGAGAAGTCTTGATTACCGATGTTACGCCAAAGTTCGTGTCCGATATAATGAATAACGGCATGATCTGCAAGACTCGGGACAAGGTGTTTCTAGAACAATTCTGTCGTCTGCATTTTCCGGTAAAAGACTGATATGAATTGACGAATTAGAATCTGTGTGTTATACTGTAATTGTTGTTGATAGGAAACAAGAAAAGGATCGGATCATGGACGTTTTGGTTACTACTTTTGGCGAACCCGAGGATAAGCAAGCTGAGGCACAGGCTTACGCTGATGTTGTGAGCGTGCTGTTTGATGTTGTTCCCGGCCCCGGTGTTGAGCAGACGGTACTTCAATCCAACAAATGCGTGACAGGCAAGGTGTGGAATAAGGAGCAGTATGAAGCCGTGTTCTTTGCAAGGATCATAGGTACGCCCTATTTTGTGTACTTCACTGGTTCTAAGAACATGAGCGTCAAGGATGTGGATGTTCTTTATGTCAAGGCCGCGATGAATCACGGGACGGTTATGATTACCGAGAACAAGAAAATTCTTGAGAAATTCATCCGCTACCATTTTGCATAATGTAAATAGTGTGCTATACTAAAGGTGTCGGCAAGGAAACCGGCAGTGATAGTAAGAAAGGATCGGAAATGGTATATATTGACAATAGCAACGTAAGACTTGACGAATTCAATAGGCTGATAATGAATTTCGTGTTGGAATACGGTTGTCAGCTTTCCGTTTCGACTTCTGATAGCAAGATAAGTAACTATCGTCTTTCAAAAGACGACAAGTGGGCCTTGCTGTTTACGGTTCATCCTAGCGGTACCGTGCTGAATGTCGATTACAATTTCATGGCTGACGCGTGCAATTATGATGTATTCTATGATATAAAAAAGTCTCCTGATATGTACGGAATCGGCAATTATGATTCGATTTTCAACAGCGTCAAGGTTCTCATGGCAAAGAATTTCATCAAACCGGTGAAAACACAATGACACAATTGAAGATGGACAAGCGCCTTGCAGGACTCCCCCCGAGGGAACAGGCAAGGTTTCGCAAAGCCGATCTCTATGCTGACGATCCATGGAACAATGCGCGGGTCACCCGGGCGTTCCGTCGCCACCGTAAGGAAATGAACTTTGCGGCTTGGAACAAAGGTTTTCAGGGGAACGACATATTGTTTGCGGATTCTGTGAAGAATCTGTTGAGGATATATTCCGACAACAAAAGCACAGACCAATATCTTAGGCATTCGATCTGTGGCGCGTCGGAACTTTGCCTCTCGCTCCCCGACAGCACGTATTGGGCCAATATCTTTGACTACCCAGTGCAAATGACCGATATTTTCGGGAATCTACGGGTACAATGGTTCATTGGCTACTACGCGGTCTGCTCGGCTTGTGGCTGTGATAGCTACGATATGATACAGGACGGGTGCAAGGGTCTGCAAGGGGTGTCCCTTGAGATTGCCCGACAAATTTCCATCGATTGTTCCAAAATGCTTGACAATTTGGTGGGGAGATGTTATACTAAAGACGACATTGAAAAGTTCGGTGTCGAATTAAGGAAAGGTGATAGTGATGATTAAGCGCTTGCGGCAGTATGCCAAGGTCTCGGGGTATGAGCTTGGCGAGGATAACACTCCTAAGACTGTTGAGCATATCGTAGAGGGTGGCTACAAGGATGTGGACAGGGTCAAGGATCGCGCGGCACGCGAGTGGAAAGGTTTCATGCCGGTCTCTGTCGAATTCCATCGTCAGCTTGCCACCATGTCGGATACTGAGTACTTCAAGCACGCCACGTTCGGCGACGATAGGGTCGTCACCTACAAGGACGATCAGAAGCCGACCGACAATACCAAGACCAACAACAAGTAACAGTAATTGAAAGGTGATAGTATCATGAGCAACGAAATCGTCAGGAACAACAACAACAACGACATTGCACCCGTCCAACCGTCTGATCTTGGCCGTGGTGGGGTGGCGACCACGATCGACATGTCCACCATGAAAGGCAAGGTGGCCGTCTATCAGGCGCTGGCAGATAGCGAGTCGATCGCGGATCATCTAGAGGAACCGTTCCAACTCAAGGATATTATTTTCCAGGGGGTAGAAGTCACCAGTCAGCAGACCGGCGAGATCACTCCCGCGACACGTACGATCCTTGTGGCCGCTGATGGGCGACGTTTCAGCACCGTTTCCGACACGATCGTGAGTGATCTGAGAACGCTGACTGCCATCTTTGGATCGCCGGATACATGGGATGAACCGCTTGAAGTGTCGGTAGAGGAACGTCGCGGCAACAATAAGAACCGCTATTACAAGCTGGTCACGGCCTTTGGCGAGATGGAACAGGTTCCCGCGCCACAGGCCAAGAAAAAGTAGTATCGGACTTGCCCTAATCAAGGGGCAGTGCTATAATAGGTAGTGCCGCTAAGGGAACACCGAACGCCCGACCGGCTACTATCACACGGATAGCGTCACGTCATATAGTGGGCGTGGCGCTATTTGTCTATAAAGCGTGAAAGGTCTGGCATGGCGAGAAGAAGAAAGCTAAGCAAAACCCAGCGCAAAGCCGCGCAAAGAAAAAGGAATGCACAGGTCAGAAGCTCGCAAGTCGCGCGTGGTGTTTCAAAACAAATTGATACGATCAATCCCACCAAGATCAGTGTGGGAACTTTGAACAAGCTTAGCAGACCGCAATTGGAACGGCTTGCACAAAATGTAGGTAATGAAGTCTATGACGCAAAAAATTCTGTTGAAAAATATTTGAGATCAAAGCCGTACTATCATACTCCCCCGGTCAGCGTGAGCAAGCGTGAGCGTGAATTTGCGGCACGCAAAGTGCCCACCGATCAGCAGATTGCGGCCGCACCGCCCAAAAAGGCGAAATTGCTTAGACAACAAAAGCGTAAGATCACAGCCGCTAGAAACAAGCTTGAAGAATGGAAACAATACAACGCTCAGGTGGTGGCCGGTAGAAACGCGAGAGAAGAACGCGCCGACGCGCTGAATGGGACTGGCGGCAAGGAATCAAGGACACGCGACGCGGGAAAACGCTCAACATCAGATATAGACCGTTTGGATAGGTACCAAAACGTTTTGAAGAACCCGCAAATAGTCGCCAAGCTCACCGACGATGAATTGCGTAGGGAGATACGCGCCAGAAGCCGTGATCTCAAGTCAGCCGAGAATCTGCTTGATAAAGGTGTTGGCCGGATCAATGCACGAGATAACGCATATGTTGAAAAACGTCTGAAAGCCGGTTTTGGTCAGTCGGCGCTTGAAAGCTGGCGAAAGCTCAGCCGGTCGGAACGCTATAGTCTGGTAAACCAAACGTCCTTGCTTAATCGAATTGAATTTTATTCGGTCTATAATGAAGAAACACATGCTTATGAACCGTGGGATCATGATCGTCAGGATCAGGTGAAACGTGAGAGGAGCGACATTATGGCATTTTTGCGTAACGCGAAAAACATCAGTCAGGCTACATTAGAGTAAGATAAATATTGTGATAGTATACGTAGGCGGTTCGGAAATGTCGTGTGATGGCAAGATCATGCCATACGACATAAACGTATGCTCTCTATTGTCTTTGAATAAGAACACACTTATGTGGGTGGACAGTACGAAAACGGCGGTCAAGATTGTAAATGATCTGCATTTTGCCGGATACGGTTTGGCGAACAGCGGGATGAAGACCTTTGACGTGACACGTGGCGTGAACGGTCACGTATACAGAATATCGGTCAGGCCGACAGGCAAGGTGACGCTCAGGGTGTATAATGTCGAAAACATTCTGCCGCATTCAACACAGACGGAACTTTTTGAAACATTCGGCGGCAAGAACAATCTGGACATGTATACACGGATCGCCGATAAACTGCTGGAACTCGGCATAAAGTCCCCCACTGCCGGCAGTGCCGCCATGGCCGAATACAGGGAGACATACGGGTACGGCGAATATTTTAAGCGTTTTCCCAAGTCTGACATTTGGACTACCGACATGAGACAGGCGTATCATGGTGGCATAGTCTACGCAAGACCGGGTGAGTGGCATGACGGTGTTTCCTATGACTGCAACAGCATGTACCCGTACTCGGCACGATCACACGCCATGCCCCACGGTCTGCCGGAACACTATGATGGCGCTTATGAGGATGATGGCGAAATGCCGTATCATCTTGATAGGCTGACTTTTCGCGCCCACGTCAAGGATGATTGCATACCGTATGCGGGTATGCTTTTCGGCGACAGGGGGGAAATGTCAGAAGACACAGGCGGGTACATCACGCGATGGATCACCGACATAGACATGGATACGCTTAAAAAATATTATGAAGTGAGGATCGTAGAGGAAATAGAGGGGTATAAATTTTCCGTCAGGAAAGGAATGTTTTCGCTGTATGTGGATGAATGGTACGGGAGAAAGTCGCGTGATCGTGAGGGGAATCGCGCGCTTGACAAAATAATGTTGAACAGCTTTATCGGCAAATTCGGCAGTTTCGGCGAGCCCAGAAAGCTCATGCCGAGATGGGTGGACGACGGCCCGGCGACGTGGGGCGTGGTGACCGAGGACGACGGCAAGACGGTATCCTACCCGCCGGTCGCCATGTGGGCAACGTCTTTCGCCCGTAGGAAACTGTTGTTGGCAATGCATGAGAATAAAGACCATTTGATCTATGCGGATACAGACAGTATCATCCTTGACACAGACGACACGCCGAAAGGGATCGAACTCAGCGACAGGAAATTGGGTGCATGGAAAACGGAACACCGGTTCAGTGATATGAGAATTCTTGGAATACGCCGGTATGCCATGCGCCTGAATAACGGGACGACGATCAACAATCTGGCGGGAACACCCATGGATCATGTGATAGATTATGACGATTTCAGACCCGGATCACGTCAAAGAAATAGCGCCGATCAGGAATTTGTGCTATAGTATGTAGTGAGCGAGGCAGTGGCCGTGCTAGGTTATTAGGCGCTGGAAACCCGTATTAAGTTACGCCCGCCGAAAGCTATGGTGTGGTGCCACGACACGTATCCGCTGTTGCAACGCTCACGCAACCGTCGCGCGTGCTGAAAGGCGCGCGCGGCACCTAATCGATAGGACAGGCCATGGCAGACGAAACAGAAGACGACGACAAGGACACCGGCACGCCAGAAGGCAAGCCGGATACACCACAGGATGATCTAGGCGACGACAAGGTTTCCGCTGAAAGCGAAAACGACGACAACGACGGCCAGAAAGAGGACGACGACAGCGCCGAAAGCAACGATCAAGAAGCCGATCTCAGGAATCAGGTCAAGAATCTTTCGGACATCGTCAATCAACAGGCCGGTGTGATTGAGGAATTGCGTAAGTCGGTCGCCAGTATCATGGACGCTGACGGCAAGGCCGAGACAGGTCAGGACGACGACAGCGACTCAGGCAACGGCGCGCCGAGCCAAGACGACAACAGTGGTAAGATAAAGACCATAGAACAGCTTTTCGGACTTGAAAAGTAGGAGAGGACAGTAAAATGGCAAGTGGCGCAATCAGCGGCAAGGGTTCCAACAACCCTAACGACGACGTTGTTCGGCCTATCACCGAAATGTCGAATGCCCAGATCATCGACGCGATCCGCGAGGAACAGACCCCCGCATATCAGGCGCGAATTCCAGCGGCCACACAGGCCGGTGTTCGCAATACCCTTGAACATCTGCAAGGCAATGCGAATTTCTGGAATTCCTTCTACTCCTCACTCATGAACCGAATCGGCGGGACATGGCTCCACACAGTCGAATGGGAGGATCCTTGGAAAGAATTCAATCGTGCCGCCCTTAAGTATGGCAACACTTTCCAAGAGATCGCCGTTGGCCTTATCAAGGCGCATGTGTATGATCCCAACAACGAGTATCTTGCTCAGGATAATTTTGGAACGTTCAAGGTGCCGGTGGATACCGTGTACCACCAACGCGACTATGAGCATTGGTATCCGGTGACGATCAATCGCGCCCAACTCAATGCCGCTTTCCTAGAGGAAAACGGTATCGGTCGCTTGGTTTCCGCGATTATGGGCGCGGCCAAGAATTCGGATGAACTTGACACCAATTTGGCGACCAATAATCTTTTCGCCGAGTATGCACGTTTGGGCGGCTATTGGCGTGTTCAGGTGCCGGACGTTTCGGCGGCTGGTTCCACCAAGGAACAGGCTCAGACTTTGCTACGCGAGATTCGGTCAATGGGCAACAAAATGATGATTCGTCCACAGACCCGCTACAATGCGCGGCATTGGCCGACCGTCGCCAAGCGCGACGATCTCATGTTGATTGCGTCCCCCGACACGCTGGCCGGTCTGGACGTTATGGCTTATGCGGAATTTTTCCAAATTGACCGCGCCGAGATTCCGTATCGGATCATCTCGGTTCTGCCCGAGGATATTCATATCAAGGGCTTTCAGGCGATTCTCACCACCAAAGACTTTATGTTTAGGTTGGATAATCTTAGAGAAGTCACCAACCAGCGGAACGCCGTTTCGATGGGAGAGAATTTCTATCTTCATCATTGGGCTACGCTTTCGGTGTCGCCTTTCGCCCCGGCCGCATTGTTCTGGACAGGCCCGGGTTCCAAGATCGACATTATCGATCCCAAGAAAGTCGTCGCGTCCAAGCCCGATTTTGAAATTCATATCGCCCGATACACCGGCCAGACTTCGACACCGACCGATGTTTCGCGTGGCGGGATTGTCCAACTTGTTTCTACGCTCACGAATTCCGCTGATTCCAACCCCAACGCCTATAAGACTTCTGGCGTGGTGTATGAGATCGGCGACACGCAAAAGGAGCGTAGTCAGTGGACTTCTGTCGATAAGTTTGGTATGCTACATGTAGGCATTGATGAACCGAACATGACGATCCCCGTACATGCCACAGCCACCTATATCGATCCCGAGCACCCCGAAGTGCCGATGGAAACCAGCGCCGACCTGAATGTTCCGGTCGTCGGCGATGGCGTGCTTGGTTTCAATCCACAGCTGATCGTGAGCTACAATGCAGACGATACCGAAGTGGTGCAGAACCAGCCCACCAAGCTGAATTTCTCGGGCTATCTGACTGACGGCAGAAAGATCGACGTGTCCAACATGGTTCTCATGGCGGTCAAGTCGGGTGACGCGACGATCGACAACGGACGCATTCTCACGGCCACAGGCACCGATGATGTTGTAGTGACCACGCGGCTTATGGGGATACCGCCAAAGGACGTGACCTATAAGGTCACCACTGCCAGCGGGACGCAAGCACCAACCGAATGAGCAATACGTTTGCGTTCCGTCTATGACGGTGCTATAATGGGTCATAGCTTAGGCTATGGCCCTTTTGCATAGGAGACATGATATGGCGAACACTTTACCCGATGGCTCTCGCCCCATGGACATAGGTGAATACGAAAATACACACGACTATACCATGTGGCAACCCAAGTCCCGCGTCATGCTCTGCAACGTCCCGTGGGATAGCACATACAGGGACATAGTACGCTTTGAGAATGAAGACGCGCGTGACAAATATTTTGAATCTTTAGAGGACAAAAGCGAAACCATAGTCCTGACGCGACAGACCATGGTACGTTTCGGCGAACCGATCAAGCTCGCCATGCCTTTCGATACGGCGTGCAAATACAATTACATTTGCGTATCGTATGGTCGTCCCGGAAATGATCGTACTTGGTACTATTTTATTCAGGACGTAAAGTGGGCCGCTGGCGGGGTCGTCGCTTTGTATCTTATGCTTGATGTTTGGACAAGTTTTGAATTTGATGTGAAGTTTGGCCGGTGCTATGTGGATCACGGACATATAGCCATTGCCGCCGAGAAAAAGAGCCTGATGGACAAGCGTAGCAAACTTGAAATACCTGAAGGCCTGGATGTTGGGGCGCAATACAATATTGATTCTGTTGAAGTCAAAGGAATCATGGGAACCGAAATACCGGTGGGAGGCAATGAATTTTCGTTTTCCGCTATAATAACTTCAACTGTTGAGCTGGATTCAAAATGGCCCGACGCGAGCAATGCCAATGACTTGCAAACAGCTAGTGGGAGCAAGTTTGAAACGTTTCCTTCGGGAACGTCGGTATATGTGATACCGGATGGGACAAGATTGCTGGAATTTATGCGCTATATATCCAAGTATCCTCTGGTATCGCAAGGAATCGTGAATATCACATTTGTACCGTATGTTCCTGAATTCAGCAATAACGGAAATTGGATTACACAGAACAATTTGCCCAGCGGTCTTATCGCCCGCACCATAGGTTTCAGAACTCAGGAGGGTCTTGAAAGGGACTTTTTGAAAGTCGAAAATTTCCGCGACAAGTTCAAGATTCCCGAACGTTATAAAATGTTGCGAGATAAATTGACCATGTTTCCTTATTCTGAAATAGAATGCACTATACAGAACGGTCAAGTGCTTATCATCAGACCGGAAACGGTGAATTCCAATGATCTGACTTTCAGACGAATCATGTTTCTGGCCCAGCCGTCGCCAAGAATGGTGTTTTTCCCGCGATACGTCAATACTGCGAGAGACCCGGGGGAAAATATGGCTTGGGACGCTTCATTTCGGCCTGACGAATATCTTGATATGGCGCTGGTGTTGGACAATCTGCCTACTACAAATATTGTCAACAATCAGTCGATTGCGTACATGACTTCAAACCGCCGTTCAATCGCGTGGCAATATCAATCCGCGAGCTGGTCTCAGCAGAAAGCCCAGATGGGCATTCAGCAATCCGAGGCAACCACGGCACAAGGAAACCGTTTCAGGCAACAGAACACCGATCAGCAGAATGCACAGGCTGGCGAGCGTACGCTTATAAGAAATATTGAAACAGGCGTATCGGGAGCGACCAATGGGATCGGTCAGTTGCTTGGCGGCAACATAGGGGGAGCCATCGGAACAGCAGTGAATACTACTGAATCGATTGCCTTCAACTCTATCAATAATAGTCAAAATATGCAGTTCAATCAGCAAAACACCAACTTGGCTAACCGACAGGCCACCGAGGCAAATAATTTGAACGTCGCATACGCAAACCAAGCCATGCGCGGGGACTATCGAAACCAGATAGCCGGAATCAATGCAAAGCTACAGGACGCAAAGTTGATGGAACCGAGCGTTTCCGGCCAGATCGGCGGGGATAATTTCAACTTTGCCACAGGCAATAGTGTTCTTCTGATAAAGTTCAAGACTCTACCGCAATCATCCATGGCAAACATCGGTGAGTATTTTTTGAGATACGGCTACTCGGTGCAACGTTTCGCCACGCCACCCAAGAATCTACAGGTCATGACACGGGCGACCTATTGGAAAATGAGCGAGACTTTTCTTTCGTCGGCCACGTGCCCCGAACCGTATCGCATGACCATTCGCGGAATTTTTGAAAAAGGCGTGACCGTATACCGTAACCCCGACGACATCGGAAATATGGACTTTGCCGATCAACAGCCACTAGAGGGGATAGAGTACTGATATGAGCAGACGAAATGCAAAGCGGGAAATTCAAAAAGACAACTATGAAGCGCTTATCCCGAGAAGCGCAAACATCGGCAACAATCCGTCTCAGAACCGGCGTATCGTCAACATCGGTATATACTATCATCTTTTGAAACAGTTGGCTGTAAGCCGTTTCACATGGCAAGGTCTGCCCCCGGGGATCGATGAACGATTCATAGAGTTGCGGCTGTTTGAGAACGGCGGCATGCCATTGATATTTTTCTTTGACAAAATACGTTTGAGATACATGGTCACGGAATGCGCGTATCAGGGTTTTCAGAATACGTACCTTAATCCAACGTCATTTGAACCATACGGGATCAATTATACGTATCGCAAGCTACAGCCGGATGAATGCGTGCCCATTTGGGATAACGTCTTGCGTACCCCCATGCATGACGTAATGTACATGTACGCTACACGTTTGGCTAATATAGACCGGGCGTTTGACGTTAATTTGGACAATTCGGTATGGCCGCAAATAATCGTCACCAGCGAGACGCAAAAGCTCACCATTGAAAATCTTTTGAAGCAGAAAGAGGATGGCGCGCCCATAGTCGTCACCTATGACAACATGGCGAACATGGATCAGATCGTTCAAAATATCCCCAACAGTGGTGAGTATATCGCCGACAAGCTGTTGAACGCCAAGGCACAGGTGTGGAATGAGGCAATATCGTTCCTCGGCATTTCCAATTCCAATACCGAGAAGAAAGAGCGATTAATTTCAGATGAAGTTGAAGCTGGCGCGGAAAAGACCGACGTTTTCCGTCTGGCGTTTTTGAAGACCCGTCAACAGGCTTGCGATCAGATCAACAACATGTTCGGGGCCGATGGTATACTGGTGGGTGTGGATTGGTCTGATAACACATCGGACGGCACGATAGGCGGTAATGATGGCGACTGACTACAGTGACTGCAAGATACAGGACTACGGGAGCGATTATACGATCAAGCTCGGCGGTCTTGTGTCCTTAGGATATGATACGGACGAAAAATTGGGGCTTGACAAGTATCCGATCTTTGACGAAAATTACCGTTCTCCGCTGAATCACAAGATCGTGGCGCATTATGCGTTACGCGAAATCGGTATGGAAACGCCCGAGCAATTCTTTTTCGTATTGCGCCGTACGATGAACGAGATCATGCCATACTACAACAAACTTTATGAGTCTGATCGGATGAAGTTCGATCCGCTCAGCACCATGAGCATACAATCCGTTACTAGCAACGACAGCGACTCACAGGCAAGTTCAAAATCGTCAAGTGAAGACAAGACGCAATCCAAGACCGACACGACCACCGACGCGCATAATCAGCAACGTCAGGTAGACAGCATAGCGCCCGATTCCCAACTCTCGGGCAACGGCGACTATGCGGGGAACGTCACGGATGTGGACGCAAAAAATCATTCAAACACTTCTGCCGAAACGAACGCCACTGGAACCAACACCAGCACGACCGACTTTTCGTCCTCGCAAAGCAAGGGCAAGGGCAGTACGCAAACGTCGGGATACAGCGGTCTGCCCACCAGCGATCTGATCCAAAGATACCGTGCCAGTCTGCTGAATATCGACATGATGGTGATTACGGACTTGGGTTCGCTTTTCATGGGGATCAGTGATACCATGGACTCAATGGCACCACGCGGATATGATAGGATATTGCTATGGTAGATGATCTTACAGGTATGCCGGACACTGGCACAGGTCAGGGAGCGTATCCGTGGCCACCGTTCCCGCGCGTGTCCACTTCTCAGCCGTTCACCATGCGCGACGGCATGAGTCTTCTGGAAATTCTTGAAAAATTACGTCACGGCCTTGAAGTCATTCAAAAAGAATGGGAGCGTTACCTTGAACAGGTAACCAAGTGGGGGATCGACACCGAGACCGCATGGCAGAAATTCCAAGACCAATACAAAACCGACTTTGCCAACTTGCGCGATGAACTGATAAACCTTGTTCACGCGGCCAGCGAAAATGACAATGTTATGGTGTGGTCGTCTGCATACGGGCGGCAAGTACCCTTGCAACAGGCGCTTGATGATATTTATGACGCGGATCGCGTGCATGGGCTTTTTGTATCGGACTTTGACTCGCTGAATCTGACCCCCGCGCAATTTGACGCGCTTAAGGTTGAACCGAGGATGTTTGACATGCATAGCGTGCATTTGGTCAATGCAGTCAAGGGCGACATTACCGCCGACGATATTCTTTGGCTTAATCCCCAACAGCCTACCACGCCCACCGAACAGCAACTTGCAAAAATATTCCTACGGCGTAATCCATCGGCCAACGCATTCAGCAACGGAAACTAACAGGAGAAAAATATGTCAAGCAGTTCCAAGACAAAGAATTTGAATCTGCCCCAATTCTCGCCACAGGATAAGCCGTCTTTTCTGACGGATATTAACCCGGCTTTTCAGAATATTGACGACGCTTTCACGCAATCGGCACCAACAGTGCCCGAGGATAGCGAATTGGGAATCACTGCCGCCGATTACGACAGACTGTATATTGGCGAAGACAACATTGTACGGTACAAGCCTAGGAGTGCAAACAATGCCTAGCCGCAATCATACACCGAATTTCGGTTTGACGCAATACCAACCGGATGATAGAATAGCCTTGTTGGACGATTATAACACTGATATGAAAAAGATCGACATGAAACTTCACGATCTTGAAGTCAGGGTGAGGAATTTGGAAAAGAGGATAGGCAATGCCTAGTCAGAATCATACCACACATTACGGTCTGACGCAATACAGTGACAACGGGTCGGATCGCGTGTCTTTTCTCGGTGATTACACCGGGGATATGGCCAAGATCGATGAAACGCTGTTCAATGCCTCGGATTCCTCTAGCAATGCTATCACGGAAGCCAAGTCGGCGCAAGCCAAGGCGGACACCGCCACCACGACAGCGAACAAAGCTCTTTCAAATTCTTCTCAAGCAAGCACCGACGCAAGCAACGCGCTGAATACCGCGAATGCGGCCGCAACGACCGCCACCAACGCCAAGACTTCAGCCGACACAGCGACCACTGTTTCAAACGAAGCCAACACCATAGCCAAACAGGCCAAGGCCGAAGCGGACGACAACAAGGCCAAGAAAGAGGATAAGGGCGTAGCATATCCCAAGGACATAGCCGACAAGCGTTTTGCGATCTGGCCCAAGGGTCTTATTCAAGAAAATATGATTATTATCGGCGATTCCATCAGCTACGGAACAGGTGCCAGCGCCCTTACCCAATCGTGGGCGAACATGATCGGTGCCGAACGCGAGTCCAACGTTGTCAACATTTCCGCGAACAATGCCGGGTACGTAAACGGGCCTACATTCATGTCTGAACTTCAAAGTTTTTCAGGGGACAAAACAGCGATCACCCACATTGTCATTGCCGGTGGCGCAAATGACAAATTACAGAAGATGGACGACGTGACATCAGCGGCACAGGCTTTGTACCGTTATGCCATCACCAATTTCCCGAATGCAAGAATATTTGTAATTCCTTGCTTGCTCGGATTCTATGGCGGAAATCGTTATCATCCAAATATTTTAAACACGATCCATGCCATCGAACTGGCTCTCAGCCGCGTGAGGGGAGTTGTGGAAATTCCGTATGGTTGGGAATGGCTGGCCGGTAATGAGCGTTGGTCTTCTGATTATTCAATCCACCCGAATGACAACGGCAACCGAGAGTTAATGCGGATTATCAGCAATTGCATTGATTCGTCGCATTCCTATCGAAATTCATGGATAGGAGAAGTCTACGGTGCCAACGGCCACGGCAACGTGATCCATGGAGAGGCATGGGCCACCAGCGGTATATATTCTGTAAATATTCAGATGAAGATCACAGGAACAGCGAATTCCTACTCGCCGTTTGTTTCCGTCAGCAACGCCGGGTCGTGGGCCAACAACACATACGTCCCGAATTCTATAAATAAACTGCTATATACGAATGACAATGATTCGGCACAGGCCCACCGTTGTTCCATCGCTTGCACCGATAATCTGTCTGACGGTACTGAAATTTATTTGAGCTATTCCAAGGGCGTTGCAGCATGAGCAACCAAAGCATGTATGCCATGTACGTGATCGGGCGTGTTGAGAGCAATCATAATTGGGCGGCAGTCAACACCGGCGACCCGATCACGCTTGGCATGATGCAATGGTACGGGACTCGCGCGGCACAACTGATCCGTACATGCGCGGGTACCGATCCTGACGGTTACAAGGTTTTTAAAACATCCGCGCCAACGCTTGCCTCTCAGGTGGAATCAAACAGCATTGACTTTAATTCAAGATATGTCACAACAATAGAAGCCAACGCATGGCGTGCTTGGGCGGGTAACGCAAAGAACCACCAAGGACAGCAGAATACGTGGGACTCGGATTATCAAAATTATTCAAAAGTCTGTGATAATGTAGGCATGCCGGGCGCAAACATTCAGGCGCGGATCATGTTCATGACCGCCTACCACCAGTCCCCGCGCCAAGCCCTAGCGGTCATTGGATCGGTTGGCGGCACTGCCGATCTTTATCGTGTCTACACAGGCATACTGGCCGATGGCATTTTGGGACGGTACCGTAATCGATACGATACCGCCTACAATCTTTTGAAGAATTGGGACGGCCAGTCGGCACCCCCGAACTTTGGGCAGATCGGGGGAGGGTCGGGCACTCCCGGGGGCAACAATCCACCCAGCGTGACCCCTACCCAACCTAAGAAAATATCAATTCGTGCTCAGGGTGATAATCTTATCGTCACATTTGACAACAAGTCTTATGTGGCGTATCCTTATGCCGCGCAAACATGGATCGCCCAGTCCACTGGCGGTCAGGAAATCTCGGGCGGGAACACCGGGGGCGGCAGTTCATCGGGAAACGCGAGCGACGACGCTAAAAAAGTGCTACAATGGATTGCCGATAGGGCCGGAAAATTCGCCTACGGTCAGGGCGCGGGACGACTGAACCCCGATCAGACCGGATACACCGACTGCTCGGGTCTGATATGGTCGGCCTTTCATTTTGGCATAGGCAAAGACCTTGTGGGAACTTGGACAGGAAACGAAGCCGGAAAAGGATCGTTGGTCTGTTCATCCTCAAACACTTCTGTAGCAGATGGAATCAAGCAAGCAAAAGCCGCCGACATTTTGCTTATCACATGGTCGGGACATAACCCGTCATTCGATCATGAGGAAATCTTCACAGAAGACACAAACACCGTATGGTCTCACGGCGGCCCCGGGCGCGGCCCGGAAAAGAAATCTGCCAGCCAGCAAATGGGGTACGCCAGCGAGTGGCAGATCAGGAGACATTTGTAATGGCAAATATTGTTGAAACAGATTACTATGATCTGCATGACATTCTATCCCATAATGCCATGTGGAATTTCATCATGGGCGCACGAGGACTCGGAAAAACCTTTGACTCACTTGAGTTCTGTATCAACAAATTTTTACACAAAGGCTATCAGTTCATCTACTTGCGCCGTAGCGAAGAAGAAATAAAACGAATAAAGCCAACATTTTTCGATGATATGGCAAAACAGTTCCCCGCCTACGAATTTCAGGTAGAAGGAATGGCCTTACAGATCAGCAGAAAACGCGAAGACGGCAAACATGATTGGAAAACCATGGGTTTCATCATCGCGCTTAGCACTTCTGGTAATCTTAAAAGTGTTGCATTTCCCGACGTTCGTTTTATTATTTTTGACGAAATTTTCCCCAACAAAAAGTCGAATGCATATCTTTCCGGCGAAGTGTGGATGTTTGCGGAATTTTACAACACTGTGGATCGCTACAAGGACAAGACCCGCGTCATTGCACTCAGCAATGCAACTTCACTTGCCAACCCATATTTTTCAGCCTACGGCATACATATGGAACAGCAACACAAGGCCATACAGATGTATGCCAAGGGCTATATTGCAGTGGAAAAGGCTGATTACAAGGGCTTTTCCTCAAAAGTTGCACACTCCCGGTTCGGAAAATTCATGATCGAAAACAACCCGGATTACGCCGAGTATGCCATAAACAATAAATTTCAAGATGATACGAAAGAACTCATTGCCCCACTCAACACTTCAAAAGATACTTATAATTACACCATTGAAACCGATGAGGGGAGATTCTCAATATGGTCTCACCTTGAACCAGCTACTTTTGACGCATATTACATTCTATCAGACAACACGCCCGAACACTGCCGAATCAAGACAACAGTGCCGTCAAAGGTAAGGCCCGACAAACCTTTCCTCGGCAAGCGTGATGATATTATGAAACGGTTGCAGACAGCATACCGATGTGGTAGACTTAACTTTGAGACAGCAGAACTCAAAGCAATTTTCTTGAACTTGTTTGGCTCTAGCTTATCATGAGGAGACGACATGGCTAATCTGCAAATGACCGGTGAGATCGCATTAGTGACTTTTGCGTTCATTCTCGCCGATATTATCACCGGGTATCTTGGCGCTTGGGCAAGTCGCCAACTATCAAGCTCTAAAATGAGAAAGGGACTGGTTCACAAGGCAACACTATGTATCATCATGGCGCTTGGCGCACTGATCGACTTTGCCCAGTCACGGGATATTGTAAATCTAGGATACGACATTCCGATGTTTGAAGTAATCTGCATTTACATTATCTTCATGGAAATAAATTCGATCATCGAAAACGTAGGGATAATTTTTCCTGATCTAAAGGACAGCAAACTACTTAAACTGTTCAAAAATAATCAAGATTATCTCAACAGTCTTCTGGACTCGGAAAATTCCAAAGCCAAAGACAACGTAAAGCCCGAACGTTCAGGCAAACCGATTCGTAGCGCCACAACACAGACCCCCGATCTGCCGCCAGCGCCCCAAATGACAGAAGCGCTAGGTGATGAAAATGGCAAGTCTTGAAACTTTCATTGCTAGGGCCATATATTGGGTACGTGACGCTAACATAGGGTATTCGCAATCCGATCGGTGGAATTTCAATCCGCAAGCAGGCAATTGCGATTGTTCATCCCTTGTGATATACTGTTTGCGTGAAGCCGGGTTTGACACCGGCGACGCTAGCTACACAGGAAATTTATCAGCCAATTTAACCGCGCGCGGCTGGCAGAGGGTACCGAATAATGGCGATCCACAACGTGGCGATATTCTTTTGAATGACGCGGACCACGTGGCGATATATATAGGTGGACGACAGCTTGCCCAAGCGTCACAGTCAGAAAATAATACGGCCTACGGTCAGCCGGGGGATCAAACCGGATACGAAACAAATATTTCAACATATTACAATTATCCTTGGAATTGTTATCTAAGATACACAGGAGATGATACCATGGCACTGAATGACCAAGACCTACAGCAGATCGCGCGATACGTAAATTCCTATCGCTTTGGACAAAGCGCTACACTTTGGGATTACGTGACCAGCACCTACAACAAGATCGGCGAGTTGCAGAAGCAGATCAACAGTGTTGCACAGCAAGTATGGCAATATTCTTGGAATGACAAGGACGGTAAAGGCAAACCAGAAGGCGGCAACATGTATAACGAATTGCACGCCGTAATCAACAAGCTTAACGATCTGCAAAAGACTGTCACCGATCTACAAACACAAGTAGCCAAACTACAGCACTAGGAGAGTGGCCCCGCTTGACGCGGGGCTTTTTCATACCTAGCAAAGACGATCCTTGAACCAGTGTTCCATATCCCAAAAGAGTTGTTCCTTATCGGACGATTCCACAGTCGTGAAGAACTCACCCATATCATCTTCATGACCAATATCACAACGATTCATGTAGCCACTGACAGGATAGTACACTGTGAGGATTGAACCAATGTACGGCACCTTGATCCACAGGCGAGTAATATCGCGAGTGACAACCATAGCCATATACTCATGCTCAAACATCACGTCCACATGAGCGTCCCACGAATGAGCGATACGGCCAGCCAGCTTAAGCGCGTCATTCAGCTTATCGGTATCTTCTACTATCACACTACTCATTTCCGATCCTTTCGTATTCCCTACCAACACTTATAATATAACACACGGGCGCGAGAAACGCAAATGCGCGACACGCCGAAAACGTATGCGTTGCGCGA
>JAAOBB010000118.1_pt1 | contig 18473 bp, 25 predicted proteins | sample 7267541 | NCBI WGS metagenome assembly JAAOBB01 (sample SAMN14345205, study PRJNA599270) | viral metagenome | isolation source: viral-like particles (VLPs) isolated from bee gut | host: Apis mellifera | place: Switzerland:Lausanne | collected 2017-01/2018-02 | reverse complement strand
ATAGTCCGGGTGTGTCGTGGTGGTGGGTTGTGGTATGGTGGTGGTGAAAGGTTAAGGTGGTTAGGATGAACATTCAGAAGTTAATTTACGGTATCAGTGAAGACGAACTTTTTGGCGATTGTTTTGATATTGAATTGGATGATACGTCTGACAGAAAATTTACTGTTAGTTCAAAGACAGATATCGGATTATTCTTTGGGAGCAGTATTGTCATAAGCATAAAGCTCCTCTATTTAGATCAGGTGTCCGTGAAAATCGGTGACGATCACGGGAATCATATGAACCTTGTGTATGCTGTTGAAGTGTTTGATATTGGCAGGTTTGTTGGTTGGCTTAAGCGTTCTTTGCGGGATTTTGTTTGGCAGGCAGGGGACTAGCCTGTTTTTGTAATGTATGATATACTGTGGTTGAAAGGTAAAGGTGGTTATGATGGCATACTGGGGTTTTGAGAATACTTACGGCATCAACACGACGGATAGTGAGGGTAATAAAATAGGGGTTTTGGTTCGTTTTGAAAGTCTTGCCGAAAGAAACGAATGGTTTAATGCTGATTCTAGGTTTCATGACATATGGAGAGAACGCTTGTCAAGTAAACAGGCCAGGAGTGTGATGGAGAGGTTTTATCGGAGAATCGCTGATCCAGAGGATGTCAGGCTTGGTATCTATACGATGCCTGAGTTTGTGAAACAGCTGTCGATGGATCAGCTGTGGAGCTATTATAGCTCCCCTAACAGGTGGTGATGATGATGATCAACGGGTTGTCTTTTCTGGCGATAACGATAGCATGTTTTGCATGGTCTTTCGCAATGACCGATTACAGGGAACACAGGAAATGAAAAAGTTTGTAGATAAGCCTAAAGTAAAACCATTAATGCCGGAGACAGCAAAGGCGATAAACGACGGAATGAAAAAGATTACAGAAGTTGGTATAGTATATTATACTGCACTCGCTAAAATGAGAGCGAGGTTGGACGCAAAACGCGGGAATCATGAAGTATCCGACAGGTCTATACCGGATGAATATATGCCATATTACAGAAGCGAATATGATAAAACCTGGAATTCGACAAGAGAGGATCAAAGGTTGAGCGAAAATGAAGATGGGCAGAAAGATAGTAACTCATAAGCATGGTTTTGAGGGTCGAAATATCCGCGAGTCGTCGTATTTCGACGATAGGATATTGGACAGCAGTAGAATGCGCCACACCATGAAAGGCAAGCGTAAGCGATTGCACATGCGTGAGTTCAATGCGGATCATGGGGATTATGAGGGGTTTTTCCGGGGTGTGGCGGTTCTTATGCGCCTATGGTCTGATAAGGAGGCCATGGCCGACAGTATAGTCTCACTTTCCGACATTTGTGTCACAATGACGGGGAAAAGCGGAATGAGCGGCCTTGAGGAGGCATTGAATTCCAATTTTTACGTGTGGACTCTGGACGGCGTGAACGTTCCGGCCCTGGCAGCCTGGGGGGCGATCTGTTGGGTGCATGGTGCCGACCTGCGGGACTGTGTCATGCTCATCAACCATGAGGAGGGGACGCGCCAGTGTCTGATAAAGATGTTCAATAATTTTGACATGGATGATCCGACACGGTATACTGAAAGTGAGTTTGAAGACATACTCAACGAGTATAGGGCGGTGGTTTGAATGGAACCGAATGGGTTGTGCTTAAGCGCCTGTGTGGAAATATGGGGAGTCGGTCGAGTCCAATATCATGATGTTGAATCTGACGACATGGATCAGGAATGGAATGAAAGCGTCAGTGAATTCCGAGATCGTGTCCATAAGAAAGTTGATGAAATATTTGATGAAATAGAAAAGAATGAAAAGCAAAGGAAAGATAAACGTGATAGATAGAACTTGTGAAGTCATTATTACTGTCATAGACGGTAATGACAAGAAGTCTCTTGATCTAAACAAGAAGCCAAGTGACTCAATAGAAGATTTTAGAAAAAGAGTAGAAAGGAATTTAAACGGTATTTTACCTGTGCCAGAACAGGAAAATGGGAGAGTTAATTGGCTGAAATAAATGCAAAAGTAGCAAAAGGAAATAAAGGCGTAACAATAGAAGTCTACGCTAATACGTATTTTGGGCATGTCAATGCAACAGTTGAAGGATCGTTCTTGGATTCTGATGAAGATGTTTATGAATGTGCCCAAAAGACAATAGATTTTGTAAAACAAAATATAGATGATAAAAAGGAGAACCAGTATTATGGCTGATGTGAAGCGTACACGTTTCTACGCTGAATCCGATGGGGTCATGCTCAACAGGCAGACCGGTGAGACCAGCGATGAAACCGTCAGGGTGGATGGCCGTTTCCGGAGCGATGAAGCCGCCCAGCGTGCCGTGTATCGTAGGTATCGCGGGGATTTTCTGCCCAAGAATGTAAGGATAAAAAGTGAAGAATATGTAATGACAGAGGACGATTTTTACAAGTACGCCCACAAGATGGAAAAAGACAGCAAGCAAACAAAGAACGATAAGTAAATCAGGAAAAGGTGGTAAAAATGAGTGATGAAGTAGCAACCATGCAGGGCAATGATATCACCCCGATTGGCGGAAACGGGAGTTTCGTGTCGTCTTTTGATACGACGACAGACGAGGGTAAGATCAAGGTTTTCAGCGTTCTTCAGACCTCGGAGCGTCTTGAGGATCACTTGAACGAGCCATTTAATTTGAAGGATGTGGTCATGCAGAATGTAGAGATCACAGACGCTCAGACAGGTGAGATCAAGCCACAGGTGAGGACGATTCTTGTTACCGACGATGATTCATGCTATTCTGCTGTTTCGACTCAGCTTGTATCGTCTTTGCGCACCATGTTCGGAATTTTTGGCGAGCCCAACACATGGAAAAAGCCCATCAAAGTTCAGGTGGTTCAGAAGCGTTCGCGCGCCGGTCGTAATTTTTATGAAATCGATCCCGTTCTTGATTAGAATTTGACAATCAGGGATTATGTGTTATAATGGGTAGTGATCCTTGAGGGATCATCAAACCACCCGAATGCCGCCGTCCCGTAACACAGACGGCGGCATTTGCCTTATCGTATGAGGGGTGAGCATGTCGTCACGGTCAAAACGCCAACGCCAGCGCCACAGGGCGCAGGTCAGGCAAAGGAGCCTACAGGCGCGGGCAAACCAGGCCGCGAGACCGAACCCAACAGTCAGATCGTATGATGAACAGACCTTGAACGGGCTGACGACCACACAGCTACGCAATGTCGCACAAGGACTGTCAAGGGATTTTGAACGTGCCCAGAATGTGGCTAGGGAACAGACTCTACAAAAATTTTACAATGTCCCTAAAGTGACGGTCACCAAGCGTGATCGCATGTATGCGGATCGCCCAGCTGTGACGGATCAGCAGATAGCGTCGGCACCGTCAAAACGTCGCAAGCTGTTACGACAACAGCAGAAACGACATAACGCGGCAGTCGACAAGATACAAAGGGCTCAGAATTATGAGAGTCAGCGTATAGACCGTACCGTAAAAATGCAACGATACATGGAAAACCATGGTCTTGACGTTGCGGAAAGCGGTCTATCGGAAAGTGTACTACAGGGGTCAACGCTCAACAATAGCATATTGAGATCAAAGAATGTCCTTAAGGATAGGAATTTTGTAAGCAAAATGTCACGCGGTGAGCTTATCCGTGAAATGCTGGACGTTGCGGAAAAGGTGGGTAAACCAGCCAAGCGGGAACGTCGCAAGAAAAAAGAATACAGGAATGTCGGAAAGAAAAAAGGTTGGGAGAGCCTGAACTCAAGGGAAAAGGATGATTTTATAATCTACAGAAAGCTCAGGGGTGCTTTTGGGTCAAAATTGGCGAACTCTTATCAAAAGTTGACAAAAGCACAGAAATATCTCTTACATAATATAACCAATTTTGACAGATTCATACAAATGGTGATTCATTCGCCGGACAAGATTTTGAAGCGCAAGAGCAAAAAACCGACGTTTGTTTTTGCGAATGATTCCAAAATTGATAAAAAGAATGCGGAACAACAAATCATTGATTTTATGAACATGGTGAGAAAGTATGATTAAGGTGGTTTGATTGTTGGGCTTATGGGTGGCTGATATGATTGAATTTGCCGATGGTGAAAGACTGTCGGCAGAACCTAAAACCATGCTTGCGTATTCCATGAATCTGAAAGAAAATGTGGACATATATTTTTACGATGGTGATAATTACCTTGAAAAATGGATGGCATATATGTTACACATTTTCAGGCCTAAGCATACGGGAGGGAAAAATACGTTCAATGTCTTGTGTGGAGTGAATAGAGTATTATACCACGCGACCTATACCAATGCTGATGGAATGAAATTCCGCGTCATGACTTTTGAGAACCTGATACCTACGGCACGCCCGGCTTTGGCTGGTGATTTCGGTGGATCGGGTGGTGCCGACAGCGCCATGAGAGCCATACGGATGGCTGACAGGATGGGCATACATGGCCTGACCATCGGATCGTATGCCATGCAGAATTTTCGTAACGATTTTGGCGTGAAAAAATATTTTGAAAAGTTTCCAAGCCTTGACGAAAAACTTTCCACTGATCTTAGGGCCGGATACATAGGCGGGTATGTGATGGCTATGCCGGGAGACTATGACAGGTGTGTGGATATCGACTGCAACGGAATGTATTCAAGTATTCTCAGGGATGAATTTCTGCCGTTCGGGCCGCCCGAACCATATGACGGAAAATACGAATACGATAAAAACATGCCATATCACATTGACGTTATGACCTTTCGCGCCGACCTGAAAGAGGACGGCTACGCTTTTCTGTCGTCCCCTCATTTTGTCTACTCAGACGACAGGGATCGCATGATATCCACGCACGGGTATATCACCATGCCGCTTACGGACATAGACCAGGAGTTATTACAGGAAAACTATGAAGTCAGTGTGTACGAATATGAGCACGGCTGGAAATTCGCGCGTTCCAAAGGATTTTTCAAATTGTGGGTGGATGGATGGGACACCGTCAAGGAAAAATCAACCGGCGGGCAAAGGTCGCTGGCGAAATGGATACCGAATTCGATGGTCGGTAAATTCGGCACGGTGCCACGAAAGTCATGTCTTGAACCATATCTTGATCCCGACGATGATACAAAAGTCGACTGGAGAGTGGAACAGTATGGCAAGACGGGCGCGTCGTATCTGCCGGTGTCCATGTATGTGACGGCTTTGGGCAGAAGAAAGATCATGAACGCCATGCGAAAGCAGAAAAACAGGATCATCTATGCCAATACAGACGGTTTCATGATGGTCGGATCAAAAAAGGATATCATAGGACTTGACTTGGACAAGCGTATGACGGGAAAATGGAAAATAGAGGGGGATTACAAAAAAGTAAGAATACTTGGGGTCGGATTGTATCAAGGCGAGAAGACGACAGGTGGCTTTGACCTCATATCATCAGGCATATCACGCAACACGCCGATCCCTTGGGAGCAGTTTTTTGAAGGAAAACATATTCTGGACGACTATGGGGACGATATTGTGCTATAATGGTCTTGGATCAGGCGGGGTGTACCTTGATTTGGCTTGCCGGGCCGGGGATCACACGCTGAGACCGTGCCGGTGCCGGACGAAAGGGCGTAGTGGTGAGCACTATGGGGCCATGCGATGTACTTTTTGACCCGCTTATATCCATAGTGGTATTGTCGCGTGATTGCGGCAATACCACGCTTTAAAATCTTTGAAAAGATAGGAGCAGAAATGGCAGACGAGGACACCACAGAGGAGACCAAGACCGACCCACCGGCAGAGGAATCCGAACCCACCAACCAGGATGATACCAGCGATCAGCCCGACCCGCAACCCGATGAAAAGGAACCGGAGCCTGAGGACAATGGTTTGGAAAAAAGAATCTCAAGCCTTGAACAGTCGGTTCGGGAAATGCGCGCCATGATGGACGCTTTAGGGATCGGCGACGACGACACGCCGGATGTGAAGACGGCGGAGGACACGGCGACCGACGGTGACTCCGACGGTGACGGCGAACCCGACCCGACCGATATAACCATCGACGATCTTTTTGAAACAAAAAAGTAGGAATTAAGGGAGCATAATCATGGCAGACGTTGAACAGCGAAACCAGAATGGCGAGATCGTTCGGCCGCTTACCGAATGGTCAAATGTGGAGTTTCTGAATGCCATCAGGAATCAGGCGAGCCGCGATTTTCAGCGTAGGATACCGGCCGCAACCAAGGGGAATGTGAGGCAGTCCCTTGAAAATATGTTGAATTTCCCGGCCTTGCGTAATGAGTTCTACGACGCGCTTATCAACCGTATAGCGGGAGTATATGTCAATCAGCTTTCCTGGAATAATCCTCTTGCTGAATTCAAGCGCACGGCACAAAGTTACGGCAAGACCTATGAAGAAGCGGCAATCGGGCTTATCAGTGCCCGCGTGTACGATCCAAAACAGGAGTACTTGGGTGACGAAATCTACGGAACCTACACTCCGCATGTCGAAACCGCGTTCCATACCGTCAACAGGGAGGAATATTATCCGTTGACTGTGAACGAAACGCAACTGCGATATGCTTTCCTTGAGGAAAACGGCCTGGGAACGTTTACCGCCCAGTTGATGGATCGTCCAAGAACCTCGGATGAACTTGACGAATATCTGCATATGGTGAATCTTTTCCCGGAATATGCACATTTGGGAGGATATTATCGTGTTCATGCGGACGACGTGACCGACGAGAACATCAGCGACACTGAGGCACAGGCGCGTGCGCGAAAACTTCTGCGCAAGATTCGCCAATGGGTGAACACTCTACCAATCAAGCCGAGCACGAGATATAATGCACGGCACATGCCCAGCGTGGTCAACAAAGAGAATCTGATCCTTTTCATGACCCCCGAGGTGCATGCGGCCATCGACGTGAACGCCTTGGCAGTCCTATTTAATGAGGATTATGCCAAAACCAACCAGAGGATCATCGATATCAGTGGTCAGGATATCGGAATCAACGGGTTCCAGTGCATTCTGACAACGCGGGAATTCTTCTTCTGCTGGGATTATTACTATGGTACCCAGGGTGGTGTTATCAACCCAATCTCCCTTGGTACAAATTATTTTCTTCATCACAAGGAGGCCATCTCGCTTTCGCCTTTTGTCCCGGCGATCCTGTTCTGGACTGGCGAGGGTACGAGAGAGGATGTTGAAGTACCGGCCGGAGCAACGGTAAGCAAGCCTGATTTTCAAATTCGTTTGCAAAAGTACGGCAACCCGGCAGTCTTTCCCACCAATGTCACGCGCGGGGACGTGGTACAGGTCGTATCCACCATATCCATGGACGGTTACCCTGATTTTGCGCCAAAAGGCGGGATCATCTACGAGATCGCCAGTGAGGTGAAGTCGCAATTCACGCGGATCAGCAACACCGGAATCCTACGTGTCGGTCTTGACGAAACCGTGAATTATGTTGACGTTCGGGCGAGAGCCACATATAAGAATCCGCGTATTCCGGAGGTTCCGTCCGTGGCGAGCGACACGCTCCGCGTTCCCATCATTGGAGACGGTCTGCTTGGATTCAATCCTGGATTTGTGACAAATTTGAACTTCAGCCCCAATACGCCGGTTGAAATTCAGGTCGGCCAGGATCGGCAACTGCATGTGATCGCCACCATGACGGACGGGCGTATGCCCGACGTGACCAACATGGTCACATGGTCAACAAGCGATGAAAATGTCGTCAAGGTCAGCCCGGTCGGCAAGGTGACCGGCGTGAACACAGGAACCGCGACGATCGAGGTCACCGTGTTTGCGGTTACACAGCAGATTCGGGTGACCGTGACCGCCGGAGGTCAAACCCAGGCTCAGGAGGTTGCGGAGGAGCCACAGACCCAGGATGTTGCGGAGGAACCGCAGAAGTAGTATACTGAGAGCAGTGTTCCGGCTGGCCTTACGGGGCCAGCCGTTTTTCATAAGGACTTGAAATCATGGCTGAAAAAACATTGACATGGGCCTCATGGCCGCCCAACTCCACGATCTCCCTCTGCAACGTGACATGGGACGCTTCATACCGCGATATCGTAAAATTTTCGGATACAGCGGATCAGGAACGGTATTTTGACCGTCTGAAAAAGGATGTAATAAAAAATTCAACAATGGTGAAATTCAGAGTGCCTATCGATTTGCCCATCGCGTTCAACCGCGCGTCAAAATACAATTACATGATCGTTGATAATGACTACGATTTTGACGATAAACGCAAATGGTATTATTTCATACAGTCAGTGGACTACGTCAATGCGAATGTCACCCGTTTCCATATCATGCTGGACGTGTGGCAGAGTTTCCAGTTCGACGTGAAACTTGGGCGTTGTTTTGTTGAACGCGGTCATATCGGAATCGCCAACGATAGGCAGAACGACGATTACGGTCTGGATTATCTTGACATTCCGGAGGGTCTTGACTTGGGCAATACTCCAAGAATCCAGGAGGATCATGAATTCTCCTTTATGGAACCGGGCTCGAATCAGGATGAAAACGCCCCGGGAGTCCTTGTCATGTCGACAACCGATCTTACTGCCGATCCTCAGACAAAAGAAGACCCGAAACTCAAGACCGCGACAGGATCAAGCGTCAATGGGGTTTTCAATGGAATCTCAATTTATTTTATAGACAGTCTGAACGGTTTCGGAAACTTCATGCTGTTGTCCTCTGTTTTCCCATGGGTGACCGAGGGGATAATCGGTATATGGATGGTACCACCAAGGGCGATAAAAAAAGGACAGCAGATAAAACCGTTCGGAGGCAAGACAGGTGACAGCGGATATGATGATTCGATTTTCAATCTGATCCACATGTATGTCGTAACAGAAGCGACATACGACAAGGTATCCTACAGCGAGAATGATTTTCGGCAGATTTTCGTAAGACACATTCCACAACGATACCATAATCTTAAAAAACTTCAAATCTACCCGTATTCGTATATCGAAATGACCTTGCAGAACGGCAGTTCGCTGATCATCCAACCACAATACGTAGGCGAGAATGATCTTGAAATACATGAGTCGATCTGGGCCAGCGCACCCGGGCCGAGAAGCATGTACTACCCCGAACATTACGCCGGTGGCGAGGATCTGAATGCCGCCATCGGTGTCGTCGACTGGCCGCGCCTGGTCATGGTCAACAACCAGGGGATAGCCTATCTCGCGTCCAACGCGCACAGCATACAATACCAGTACAACACAGCCGACTGGGCACAGCAAAAAACACAAATGGGAATCAACAATGCTTACGCGCAAGCCAATGCGGGGGCAAGCTACAATAGCCAGCAGACGCGGCTCGGCAACCAGAACCGCAATGCGTCAAACGCGATCACATCGTCAAGTCTACAGCAAGGTAACGACATTGCCGCGCAACAGCAGAACACGAATTATCTTCTGAACCAGGTCAACGCCGGGGTCAACGGGGCCATGGGGATGATCGGACAGGTAGCGGGAGGCAACATAGGAGGGGGTGCCGGTGCGGCTGTAGGAACCGTTCTTGGAATGAGTTCAAATTTTGTTGCAAATGAACAGCAGACCGCAACGCGGAACGCCAATCTTTCGAACACTCTCGCGACGAATTCCGCACAGGTAAGCCAGGCCAATAATTTCAGCACGGCTTCTACGAATCTATCAAATCAACAAAATTTGCAGTTTGCCGATATGAACCGTTCGCTCGGCCTGGCTGTCGCGTCAGGCGATTACGCCAACACCATAGCGGGGATCAACGCCCACGTACAGGACGCGCAACTGAGCCAGCCGTCGCTGTCGGGCGGTATGGGGGGCGACGCTTTCCTTTACGCCCTGAGCAAGTGGAAAGTGCATTTGCGATTCAAGATGATCCCGCCGGCCGCCATGCGGAACATTGGTGAATTCTGGTTGAGATACGGTTACTATATTCAACGATTCCTGGTGCCCCCCGAGTCGCTCATGTGCATGCGGAAATTCACGTACTGGAAAATGCATGAGCTGTATATCAGATCATCGACATGCCCCGAGGAATTCAGGCTCACAATCAAAGGGATTTTTGAAAAGGGTGTGACCGTCTGGGAAAACCCCGACGATATCGGTGTCACCGACTATGCGGACAATGAACCGTTGCAAGGCATATCATATTAGAAAGGTTTTGAACAATGAGCAGAAGCAGAGGACGGCGACGCAACAGCGCGTTTAAGAAAATGATGTCGCCAGAATGGCATGATGTTCAATATAATTATGGAGATCTGCAACAGACTACGCGCGTCAGAATGTACCAGCGGCTGATAGAAATGCTGGCGATAAGCCGATTCAAATGGATCAATCTTCCGAAAGGCATGGACGAACGATTCATTGAAATGACCTTATTTGAAAGAGGACTGGTGATATTCTTCCCGGACAAAAGAAAACACCGTTGGATGGCCACACAGGCGACATACAACGGAAAGATCAATAATTATTATAATCCGACAAAATTCAGACCAGTGGCCGTAAATTACACTTACAGGGAAATGGGATCAAGGGAATGTGTGCCGATCTGGGACAATCAACTACGCTCGCCCATGATCGATATCATGGTCATGTACGCGGAAAGGCTTGCCCTTGCGGATCGCGCCATAGACGTAAACCTTGACAACCAGAGCGTGCCGCTTATCATCCAATGCGACGAAAAGCAGAAACTCAGCATGGAGAACGTCATGCAACAGCGCGGCCAGGGACTGCCCGTGATCTATATCACAGGCAACAACGCGATAATGGATGTATTCAAACAATTTCCGAATACGTCACCATACCTTATTGACAAACTGCTCCACGACAAAGCGACGATCTGGAACGAATGTATAAAATTCCTTGGAATAGAAAACAACAACTCGGAGAAAAAGGAACGGGTGGTCGTCGATGAAGTCAAATCCGGAGAGTCGGCCACGAATGTTTTCCGTTTGAGTTTTTTGAAGTCTCGCCAACAGGCCGTGGATCAGATCAACAGCCTATGGCCCCATCTTGGACTGGGCATATCATGGAGCGACGACAACAGCAGTGGTATCCTGGACGCGGACGAAAGGACGGTGGGCTATAATGACGGACTACAGTGATCTCGCCATGCCCGACCATGCGGCCGACTTCACCCTGACGCTCGGCAATGTCATAGCCCTGGGGTATGATACGGACGAAAAACTCCATCTTGACCCCAGGCATTATCCGATTTTCGATGAACGACACCGGCCCGAACTCAATCATAAGCTAGCCGCACATTACGCCTTGCGTGAAATAGGTCAGGAAACTGTTGAGCAGTTTGTGTTTTATTTGGGCCGCACCATGAATGAGATCATGCCGTACTATAATCAGCTGTATGAGTCCGAGCGGAAAAAGTACGATCCATTGCTGACGACCGACATGACCTCAAAGATTGATTCAAACAATGTTTCGGAATCGTCCGGCAAGTCGAACGGCGACCAGTCGTCCAGAATGACGGGGAACAGTAACGCCAAGTCCACATCGGACACGGACGCAACATCATTCCATTCCGAAAACCCGCAGACACAGAGCGACTTTACCAACAACGCCACAACGGCAGACCGCACGCAGTCGCACAATGAAACCAACACTCAAAATTCACAATCGAGTGATACGGAATCGGTTTCGCATTCCGCAACCGACTTCAGCCACTCAAACGACACGGGAAACACGCTACAACATTCCTCCGGTTTCTCCGGCGTCTCCGGGGCACAGCTGATAACGGAATGGCGTTCGGCCATGCTGAATATCGACATGATGATCGTCAATGAACTGGAATCCTGTTTCATGGGAATTTGGGGAACTGCGGATCAAATGAGACGCGACTACATGCCATTATACCACATAGAGGATAGGATATAACATGGACACATACACATGGGGTGGCAGTCTGCCTCTGAGCATTCTTGACGATCGTCCGCGCCGGTACACGACCTCACAGCCTTTTACCTACCGCGACACGCTCACCACCTTGCGCGAGATAGAGGAACTCAAATGCAATATCAACAAACTGGTGGATTACCTCAATGACATGTCCAAGGACTTGGACGATTTCGAGAAGATCGTCAAAAAGGCCCTGGAAAACATTCTTATTGATTTTCAACAAAAACTGGACGCTCTGGAAAGTCGTCTGATCGGGACGATCAAGGAAGCGAACGCGCATGGGGTGGCTGAAAGTCCGGTGCGTGGCCGGATACAGGCACTTGACTTCATCCTCGGGGACATGTACGATAATCTCAGATATTACGGGTTGTTCGCAAAAGATTACGACGATATGGGTCTGACCGCCAAGGAATACGACGACATGCGGACAGGCGCACGACGCTACGATCTACAGGCAAGCCGAAGACTCAACCCGATACTTGGCGACTATGGTGGTCGCGATGATTTCTGGGCCGCACTGCCGCAAGCATAAAAATGATGATAAGATAATATCACCGAAAGGAACAGGACAATGGCAAGCACCAACAAAACACCAAATTACGGTCTCTCACAATTTTTGGACGACGACAAGCCGTCATGGCGCGGTGACGTGAATGCGGACAATCTCAAAGTCGATACGAACATTCACCGTATCGACGCGCAGACTTCCGACAATCTTCAAAACATCACGCAGGTCAAAAAGGATCTGACGACAGCGCAAGACAAAATAACAACCACGGCAAACACTGCCGACGCGGCAAAAAGCGAAGCGGATAATTCAAGGAATATTTTGAATGGCGCCGACTTGAATTCTGCCGACGACGGCCAGGCTTTGCGCAACGAGATTCGCGCCAAGGCGAATACGGCCGACGTGTATTCAAAGAATTCCGCTGATTCGAAATTCGCCACGCTTGACCAGGTGAATTCCAAGGCCGACATGGGGCTGGCCTACACGAAAAGCGAATCGGACGCGCGTTTCGAGCCGATTCGCGTAGCAGAAACACAGAATCACATCGTATTCATCGGGGATTCATATTTCAACGGCGTAGGCACGTCTAATGGCTATTCGACAGGGATGGCAAAGGTAACCGCAGACATGCTGGGGCTTTATGACCATCCCTATTCTGTAAATGGGTCAGGATTCATCGTGGGGGGAGATTCGGGCAGATCGTTCACCCAGCAAATAGACATGGCCGCACAGGATACTGCCTACGATCACAATAAAGTGAAATATGTCGTAATAGGTGGGGGGCGCAACGACGGAGGACAACCCTTTGACGGATACATCAACACAATACAATCAACGATCAACAATGCAATGAGTTCGTTCCCTAATTCAAAAATTGTTGTTATTATGAACATGTTTGACAATTCCATGCCAGGCAAGGAAAACGCAAGAAAATTTGGAGCCGTACACTGGCTGGGATACGTAAGCCCCAAAGTGGCCATCGTGGACGGGGCATACACATGGGGATTCGGAGAGGGTTCAAATGCTTTCTCTGACATCCACCCAAAGGACGCTCTCGCAGAAACCTACGGAAGATACATTGCGGATTGTTGTGAAAAAATGCCACACGAATATTTTATCGACAAGCAGTGGAACACCGAGGACAATGTCGGAGAAAATTTTGTCAACGCCCAGTTGACGGTTACATTGCACCATGGTATGATAAGCGTCGCGTGCCGGGGGCAACAAAGAAACAGCGAGGAGCACCCAGGTGATATGATCTTCCTGGACAATCTTTCCCCCATGCCGATCTTCAAGGACGCTTTGGGCTATGACGATCAGCAACAGACTGTTCCGCTTATCCACTGGGATGGCCAAAAGGCATCATGTGTTGGTAATATTTTTGGACAATGGTATGAGGGGCGCGTGGTGAACGCCACTTTCAACTATTCAATCCTGGGAGCCGTGTGACATAATGGACAACGCGAGTCTGTATGGCATGTATGTCATAGGAAAAGTTGAATCAAACCATAACTGGTCAGCTGTCAATTTCTCCGACCCGATCACGCTTGGCATGATGCAATGGTATGGCGTACGCGCTTACGGACTGCTCAATCGCGGCCGTTCCGCCGATCCACAAGGTTGGGGCGAATTCAAAAATTCAGCCCCGACCCTGGCCACACAGGTCGAAAACAATTCAGCGGACTGGAATCTGAGATACATCACGCAAGCCGAGGGAAACGCTTGGATCGCATGGTCGCAACGGCCGGAAAACCACCGGTTCCAACAGGCGCAATGGGACGACGACTACCATTCCTACAACAATGTTTGCAACAGTTACGGATTCCCTCAGAACAACATCCGCGAACGCATTTTCTTCATGACCATGTACCACCAGTCCCCGGTTTCCGCCTTGCGTGTACTTGGTTCCGTAAGCTCAACCGCAACCCTTGATCTTCTGCATTCGGCCGCACTGGGCGATTACATTCTGGGACAATACAAGAATCGTTACAACACCGCATACGATCTGCTGAAAGACTGGGACGGGCATAGCGCGCCACCCGATTTCGGACAAAGCGGAGAAGCAAGCGACACACCTGGGGGCAACCCTCCCACGATATCGGGAACGTCAGACAAAACCGCCTGGATTCACGTCCAACAGGACACCATCTATCTTCACGACAACGGGAGAATCAGGACGTTCTATCAGTCAAGTGCGCAAAATTGGATTGAAAAATTCGAAAAAGGAACCCCCATAAACAATAACGAGCAGACAGGGGCGGGAAACGACACAAGTCCGGGGGCTGTTTCAAAAGTTGTTGATTGGGTAAGGCAAAGGATAGGAAAATTCGACTATTCTCAATCAAACCCGGAAAGACTCAACCCAGACGTTACGGGGGTTACAGATTGTTCGGGGCTTTGGTGGCGCGCATACATAGACGTGACCGGTGTTGACGTTGGTAACTATACGGGCACCATGGCTCAAAGAGGCACGTTGATCGCGGACTCCAATGGTTCAACAATACAACAAGCAATAACAAAAGCAAAGTCCGGCGATCTGTTGATTTTAGGGAAACCCCCCATCTTTGAACATGTGGAGGGATTCGTTTCGGACGGGAACGCACAGACCCTTTCCCAAGGCGGCCCAGGCAAGGGGCCGAATTACCGAGACGCGATACAGGAAACACCATATTTTGAAAATTCCTGGCAGATAAGGAGGTATCTGTAATGGAATTCAAGGAAGAGGACTATTACAATCTGCACAGAATTCTTTCATACAATGCCGTCTGGAATTTCATCATAGGTGCCAGGGGGTTGGGCAAGACATTCGACGCGAAACGTCATGTCCTACGCGATTCAATAAAAACCGGCGCACAATTCATTTATCTTAGACGAACAGACGTTGAGATCAAAGGGGGTGCCAAGGAAAAGTGGATGGATGACATACTATTCGAATTCAAAAATTTCGAATTCAGAATCAACGGGAATACCCTTGAATGGCGACGCGCAAAGACCAAGGACGAACAGGAAAACAACAATCAGTGGAATACGGGCGGCTATTTTCTGGCACTGTCCCAGTCAGGAGGGAAAAAGTCCATACCGTATCCCCATGTTCGTTGGATCATCTTTGATGAAGTCTTTCCGGATAATCTGAGATTTCTCAGCAATGAAGTCACGCTATTTGAGGAATTCTATAATACGGTTGACCGCACCCACGATCATACGCGCGTACTGTTTCTATCAAATGCGGTAAGTCAGGCCAATCCGTATTTTTCAAAATTCAGAATCGATATCAACGACCAACAAAAGAAAAAACAGCAATTCAAAACATATTGCGACGGCTTCATCGGCATAGAATTTGCCGACTATGCCGGATTCTCGGCAAAAGTGGAGCAATCGCGCTACGGAAAGTTTCTCCGAAAATATGATCCCGACTATGCGGATTACGCCATCAGCAATAAATTCCTGGACGACATCAACGGCTTGGTGGAACCATTCAATCCCAGACTCGGCTACATGTTCACACTTGAGACAGAGGACAACGGCACGTTCGGCATATGGTCAAAGATAGGGGATTCGATCTCATACTTCATCAGCCGCAGGGTCAAAAAACATGCCGAATACCATTATACACTTGACTACAGGAAAGTCAATGAGCATGTGATCTATGTGAAAAAATCTGATAACATCATATCGAATCTACTGGGGGCCTACCGTACCGGAGAAGTTCGGTTCGACACGCGCCAATGCAAGGCCGACTTCATGCAGGTCGTCGGCACACTGATAGGAAAGTGAGGACGGTTTCAATGGATTTTGTAGGCATAGGAAAGATAGTGATCATCACACTGCTGTTCATGATCATCGATATTGTCACCGGATATGTAGGTGCTTGGCTTACCGGCACCATATCATCGGCAATCATGCGCAAGGGGCTGGGTCATAAATTTGCGTTCATCGCGTTCATCGCAATGGCCGCACTGATCGATTTCGCCCAAGGCGAGGGAATCATCAACCTGGGCGTTGCGCTGCAATTGACAACGCTGACATGCATTTATATCATAATCACGGAGATCAATTCGATCACCGAGAACATCATCGTGATATTCCCTGAACTCAAGAACACGCCACTTATCAACGTATTCAAGAATTCTACGAACATGATGGAAAAACTGGCAGACGAAAAAGGAAGTGACACCAATGGAAAGCATGTGGATCGGCAGTCCTAACTTCACGCCCGGCAGAACCGGGAAAATAACCCATATCACACTGCATGTCATGGGCGGGTTTTTGGCTGGGACTGACTCAACATTTCTTAATTCAAGAAACCGCGTATCGGCAACATATGGTATAGGATCAGACGGAACCGTTCATCAATACGTCAAGGAATCGGATACCGCATGGGCTGACGGAAACATTCAATCCAATGCAACGGGGATATCCATCGAACATGAGGGTGGATATCCGTCAGCAAGATTTACGGACGCTTGTGCAGAGGCAAGCGCACAGCTTTGTGCGGATATTGCACAAAGATACGGTTTCGGCAAGCTGGTGCATGACGGAACCGGGGGTAATGTCTGGCTTCATCGCGAGATACCGGGATCAACGCACCCGGCATGCCCAGACCTTGCGGTAAACGGTATCAATGTTGATAAAATAATCACAATAGCAAACCAAATATTAGGAGGAAACACCATGGCAGAATACGACGAATTCGCGGCAAGCTGGTATCGCGATCGTGCCCAGGAGGGGGCACAGAACGCCATCGATAGGAAACTGGTAGACGAATTCCACACCGACTGGTTCCGCGACCGAGTCCAAGAGGGCTCGGAAAATGCCATCGATCACAAGCTGGCCGACGAATGGCATACGAACTGGATACGTGATCGCGCACAGGAGGGGGCTCAGAAAGCACTTGAACCCATCAACGCAAAACTTGATCAAATCATACGATTACTGAACAAGTAACAATAAAGCCCCGGCGCTATGCCGGGGCTTTTCTTTTATTAAGCATAAAACAATTTGCATAAAACGCAAGTCAATCTTTAAATACTAGATAATCGTCCATTGCACGAACAATACAATCAGCAAACGCACTAGTAGGCACAAAGTTTACATCATCAATATAGAATATCTTATCCTTTTTTGCTTCATAGTCATATGCATAACACAATTCCACAAAAATATCATGATCCTTATTGTCAAAATGAATCTCACAAAGAAAATTATGATACTTTTCGTAATCATCCTTTACGATAAGACCACAATCTATTTCAAACGGACTACCCTGAGAGGTTATCGCCCTATACCTAGTATAAAACCTCTCATAAGTATTGAGATAGTTCACAACATACTCAACATAATCGCGATCATCTGGAACCGATACTCCACTAAACCTTTTCATATTTAACCACCTTAACCTTATTAAATACCCGAAGAATGCCAATCAGTAAAAAACAATAAAACAATATACAAAACAACAATAACAGATAATGCAATCCATTTCCATAACGGCATTTTCGGCCACCTTAATCAATGGAATCCATATAAAAAATAGGCATAAGAATATGCGGCACAATACCAGCCGCAAGAAAAAGCCAATCCCATAATGTCATATTCAGCCACCTTACCTTTCAATATTCAGTATAGCACAATTTACGCAAAACTCAAATCATTACGACATAAATAATATTCCATTTGATCAATAAGCCAATCGGCAAATTCATCAAAGGTTTTATTCTCAACATCACAAAAACGCACAGTTTTATCTTTTTTGGGATTATATATAAGACATAAATCTACTGCAATATAATTCTTGCTTCTATCAAAATAGATATCACAAAGAAAATTATCATAAATCTGCAAGTTGTCCTTAAGCACAACCCCGCAAACTATCTCAAAAGGATTATCCTTAAAGACTACTCCTCTATACTTGCCATAAAATCCATCATATGAATTCAGTTTGCCTGCGATAGACTTAACGTACTCCATATCACTTTCAGTATCATAGAATCTCTTCATCCTAACCACCTCAGCCTTTCACTCATTAATATACCACAACCCAAGGCAACGACACGCCCGGGATCA
>JAAOBB010000130.1_pt1 | contig 18679 bp, 25 predicted proteins | sample 7267541 | NCBI WGS metagenome assembly JAAOBB01 (sample SAMN14345205, study PRJNA599270) | viral metagenome | isolation source: viral-like particles (VLPs) isolated from bee gut | host: Apis mellifera | place: Switzerland:Lausanne | collected 2017-01/2018-02 | reverse complement strand
TGAAACAAGGCTTGCACTGCATTAGCGAACCGACGCATGCCGTGGCGTAATCTTTCCGGGCGTGTCGTGGTGTGGGGTTGTGGTATGGTGGTGGTGAAAAGGTTTGGTGGTTATGATGATGGACAAGTTTTCCGATTATGTGCATGTCATGGATAAGCGATATACGGTATACAGGAATACAATAAATAGTCTGAATGCAATAGACGGTTACGGAAATAAGATTTTGGCAGATTTTTCTTGCGATGGATTTTCTGACATTACGTGTTTTATATACAAAAACATGTCCGATCATTTTACTTTTGTATGCAATATTAGCTTTGACTGGCGCAGCATGTTTATTGAATGTAGGTGGAACTATAAATTTAGAAACAGTATTATAGCTAAAATTGATATAGGTGATATAACGGTAGAGGATTTTTCTAAATGGTTTATTCGTTCAGTGGAAAATTTTACTAATTTTGCTAACATTATGGAAAATATGTGATATACTAAGTATTGAAAGGTAGGGTGGTTATGATGATGAATCAGAAGTTGGCTTATGTTATCAGTGAAGATAAGTTTTTTAGTAGTAATTTTGATATTGAGCTTTGCGGAAGCGATGATAAGGAAATTGATATCAAGACGAATCGTGATATGAATCTGCTGCTTCGCGGTGGTATTCAGATAAGAATAAAATTGCTGTCTTTTGGCGACATATCGGTGCGGTTTGTTGATGATTATAGTAGTAGTATGAATTTGATATACGGCACTCATATTTTTGATGGTCGTCGCTTTGTTGATTGGCTTAAGTGGTCTTTCCGGGATTTTGTGAATCAGTCTCAAGTCTATAATCTGTGATATACTGTAATTGAAAGGCAAGGGTGGTTGTGATGGCGTATTGGGGTTTTGATAATACTTATGGTCGTAATACTGTCGATAATGACGGTAATCGGATAGGAAATTTGGTGCGGTTTGATACCAATCAGGATCGTCATAATTGGTATATGAACTATGATAAGTCAAACGGACAGCCTGAATGCCTGACTAGCAAAGAGGCTAGGCGTATCATGGAGCATGACTATTGTCGTACCGCCGATCCTGAGGATGTCAGGCTTGGTATTTATACTATGTCTGAGTTTGTGAGACTGTTGTCGATGGATCAGCTTTGGGATTGGTATAATGATCCTAGCAAGTGGTGATGACAATGATTAATGGTCTGTCTTTTCTGGCGATAACAATAGCATGTCTTGCATGGTCTTTCGCAATGACTGATTATAAGGAAAACAGGAAATGAAAAGTTTTGTATATAAAAGGGATTCTCATGCCATGGCACCTGAAACGGCGAAAGCGATCAACGATAGCGCTAGCAAGGTGACTGTCATAGGTCGTGCATATTTTGAAGCATTGGCTAAGCAGCGTGCGCGTCTTGACGCTAAGCACGGCAATCATGAGATCAATGACAGATCGATCCCGGAAGCTTATCAGCCTTACTATCGTCAAGCATACGCTGATGAATGGAAGATTGCTATAGACAGATTCAAGGATGATGAAAATGAGCAGAAAATTCGTAACTCATAAACATGGCTTTGAGGGACGCAATATCCGCGAATCATCATATTTTGACGACAGGATATTGGATAGCAGTAGAATGCGTCACACGATGAAAGACAAGCGTAAGCTACTGCACATGCGGGAGTTTAATGCTGACCATGGGGATTATGAGGGTTTTTTCCGTGGCGTTGAAGTGCTTATGCGTCTTTGGTCGGATAAGGCCGCAATGGCTGACAGCATAGTAGCTTTATCGGATATATGTATCACTATGACCGGCAAGAGCGGTATGAGCGGCCTGACTGAGGCATTGAACTCCAATTTTTACGTCTGGACTCTGGAAGGTATTAATATCACGGCCCTAGCGGCTTGGGGGGCTATATGTTGGGTGCATGGAGCCGACTTACGCGACTGTGTTAGGCTTATCAATCACGAGGAGGGGACACGCCAATGTCTGATACGAATGTTTAATAATTTTGACATGGATGATCCGACGCGGTATACTAGGAGTGAGTTTGAAAATATACTCAATAAATATAGGGTGGTGGTTTGATGAAATTTGAGACACATATAAATGTACGTGGTGTCAGTGGTGATACGACGTATGGTTTTGAACGTAGTTCTCAGACAGAAATTGATGAAGATTTTAATGAATTTAGGGCAAGAGTGCATAGTGATATAGATTATATTTTTGATGATATTGAAAGAAGCGCAGATGAAAGGGATTTGTAATGTCTGATAGAGAATGTAGCATAATAGTTAATAAAAAAATAGGAGAAGATGAAATTGAACTTAAGATGAAAAAAAATTGTCGGAAAGTTATGAAGATTTTTATGGGAGGGTGATGCAAGAATTAAATAATATTTTTCCTTATTCAGATGTAGTATATAAAGTAAGGAGTATTTATCATGAGCGAGGAAACACGAAGTAAATTACTCAAACCAAACGAAAATGAAATATTAGGAAAGGTCGTTAGACAAAATGGGATAGTGACTGTATCAATTAGCGCTCACCTGAATTTTGGGGATATTGCAATATCCGTGCAAACTCAGGATGAACCTGATGAAAATGTCTACGATAGGGCACAAAAGGCAATAGATTTTATCAAAGAAAACATGAAAGATAAGGAGAATCCATATTATGGCTGATGTAAAGCGTACACGTTATTACGCTGAGGCAGATGGTGTTACCGTCGATCGAAAGACCGGTGAGTATCACGAGAAGACCGTAAGGATCAGTGGTCGTTTCAAGACAAAGGACGCGGCTGAAAAGTCCATTCGTCGGCACTACAAGGATTTTCTGCCGCGTGATACTAGGATCGGCATGCAGGAATATGTTATGCAAGAAGATGAATTTTATCGTCAGGCCACTCCTGTAGAGCCTGATGATGAAAAGAATACAAAGAACAACAAGTAAATTAGGAAAAGGTGGTAAAAATGAGTGATGAAGTAGCAACTGTACAGAACAATGATATCACGCCTGTTGGTGGCAATGGGAGTTTTGTTTCGTCTTTTGATACGACTACCGACAAGGGCAAGATCAAGGTTTTTAGCGTTCTTCAGACTTCGGAACGTCTTGAAGATCATTTGAATGAACCGTTTAACCTTAAAGACGTGGTCATGCAGAACGTAGAGATCACGGACGCTCAGACCGGCGAGATTACGCCACAGGTTCGTACGATTCTTGTCGCTGATGATGATTCATGCTATTCCGCTGTTTCAACTCAGCTTGTATCCTCTTTGCGCACAATGTTCGGAATCTTCGGACAGCCGAACACTTGGAAAAAGCCGATCAAGGTACAGGTAGTGCAGAAGCGGTCGCGTGCGGGTCGTAATTTTTATGAAATTGATCCTGTGTTGAAGTAGCATTTGACAATCAGGGATTATGTGCTATAATGGGTAGTGATCCTTGAGGGATCATCAAACCACCCGAATGCCGCCGTCCCGTAATATAGACGGCGGCATTTGCCTTATCATATGAGGGGTGAGCATGTCGTCACGGTCGAAACGCCAGCGTCAGCGCCGTAAGGCGCAAGTCAGGCAACGTAGCCTACAGGCGCGGGCAAACCGAGCAGCGAGACCAAACCCCACAATCAGATCATACGATGAGCAAACTTTAAGTAGACTGACGACAACACAGCTACGCAATGTGGCACAAGGATTGTCAAGAGATTTTGAACACGCTCAGAATGTAGCCAGAGAACAGACCTTGCAACGTTTTTATAACGTTCCGAAAGTGACGATCACCAAGCGGGATCGCATGTATGCGGATCGCCCGGCTGTCACGGATCAGCAGATAGCCTCAGCACCGTCAAAACGCCGCAAGCTTTTGCGCCAACAGCAGAAACGACATAACGCGGCAGTCGATAAGATACAACGAGCGCAAAATTATGAAAGCCAGCGCATAGATCGTACTGTCAAAATGCAACGATACATGGAAAACCATGGTCTGGACGTTGCAGAAAGCGGACTATCGGAAAGCGTACTGCAAGGATCAACACTTAATAATAGCATTTTAAGATCAAAAAATGTTTTAAAAGATAAAAATTTTGTAAGCAAAATGTCGCGTGGCGAGCTGATTCGTGAAATGACTGATGTGGCAGAAAAGGTAGGTAAGCCAGCCAAGCGGCAACGTCGCAAGAAAAAAGAATACAAAAATGTTGGAAAGAAAAAAGGATGGGAGAGCCTTAACTCTAGAGAAAAGGATGATTTTATCATTTACAGAAAATTGAGGGGTGCATTCGGATCAAAACTGGCGAATTCGTATCAAAAACTGTCAAAAGCGCAGAAATATCTCTTGCATAATATAACAAACTTCGACAGATTTATACAAATGGTGATACACTCACCAGATAAGATTTTGAAACGCAAAAGCAAAAAACCGACGTTTGTTTTTGCCAATGACTCAAAAATTGACAAGGCGAACGCACAACAACAGATCATAGACTTTATGAATATGGTGAGAAAGTATGACTAGGGTGGTTTGATTGCTAGGCTTATGGGTGGCTGATAAGATAGAATTTGCCGATGGTGAAAAACTGTCAGCAGAGCCTAAAACCATGCTCGCATATGCTATGAACCTGAAAGAAAATGTAGACATTTATTTTTATGATGGTGACAGATATCTTGAAAAATGGATCGCATACATGCTACACATTTTCAGACCAAAACATACAGGTGGTAAAAATACTTTCAATATTCTTTGCGGCGTGAATAGAGTATTATACCACGCGACCTATACCAATCCTGACGGTCTGAAATTTAGAGTCATGACTTTTGAGAATCTGATCCCTACTGCTCGCCCGGCTTTGGCCGGTGATTTTGGCGGGTCGGGTGGTGCTGACAGTGCCATGAGGGCTATTCGCATGGCTGATCGGATGGGCATACATGGTCTGACGATCGGATCGTACGCCATGCAGAATTTTCGTAACGATTTTGGTGTGAAAAAATATTTTGAAAAGTTTCCAAGCCTTGATGAAAAACTGTCCACTGATCTTAGGGCCGGATACATAGGCGGATATGTGATGGCTTTGCCGGGGGACTATGGCCAATGTGTGGACATTGACTGTAACGGCATGTATTCAAGTATTCTTAGAGATGAATTTCTGCCGTTCGGGCCGCCAGAACCATATGATGGGAAATATGAGTATGATAAAAGTATGCCGTATCACATAGATGTGATGACCTTTCGGGCGGATTTGAAAGAGGATGGATACGCTTTTCTCTCGTCGCCACATTTTGTATACTCGGATGACAGGGATCGAATGATCTCAACACATGGATACATTACCATGCCGTTGACAGATATAGATCAGGAGCTTCTGAAAGAAAATTACGAGGTCAGCATATATGAATATGAGCATGGCTGGAAATTCGCTCGTTCTAAAGGATTTTTCAGACTTTGGGTTGATGGATGGGATACCGTTAAGGAAAAGTCAACTGGTGGTCAAAGAACGCTGGCGAAATGGATACCTAACTCAATGGTGGGTAAATTCGGTACAGTGCCGAGAAAGTCGTGTCTTGAGCCTTATCTTGATCCTGAAAATGATGAAAAAGTGGATTGGCGAGTGGAACAATACGATAAAACAGGAGCGTCGTATCTGCCGGTGTCCATGTATGTGACGGCTTTGGGAAGACGTAAGATCATGGACGCTATGCGAAAGCAGAAAAACAGGATCATCTATGCTAACACCGACGGTTTTATGATGGAGGGATCGAAAAAGGATATTATAGGACTTGACTTGGACAAACGCAAGACTGGCAAATGGAAAATAGAGGGGGATTACAAAAAAGTAAGAATTTTGGGGGTCGGATTGTATCAGGGGGAGAAGACGACTGGCGGCTTTGATCTCATATCATCGGGCATATCACGCAACACGCCGATCCCTTGGGAGGAGTTTTTTGAAGGAAAACACATTTTGGACGACTACGGGGATGATATTGTGCTATAATGGAATCGGATCAGGCGGGGTGTACCTTGATTTGGCTTGCCGGACCGGAGATCACACGCTGAGACCGTGCCGGTGTCGGATGAAGAGCGTAGTGGTGAGCACTATGGGGTCATGCAATGTACAAATTGACCCGCTTATATCCATAGTGGTATTGTCGCGTGATTGCGGCAATACCACGCTTTAAAATTTTTAAGAAAAAGGAGAAACAATGGCAGACGAAGACACTACCGAGGAGACCAAGACCGATCCTCCAGCAGAGGAATCTGAGCCCACTAATCAGGATGATACCAGTGATCAGCCCGATCCGCAACCAGAACAGGAGGAAAAACAGGAGGACAACGGGCTGGAAAAAAGAATCTCAAGCCTTGAGCAGTCGGTGCGTGAAATGCGCGCTATGATGGACGCTTTAGGGATCGACGACGATACGCCGGACGTGAAAACAGCAGAGGATACGGCGACCGATGGCGACTCTGACGGTGATGGCGAGCCCGACCCGACCGATATTACTATCGACGATCTTTTTGAAACAAAAAAGTAAGAATAAGGGAGCATAATCATGGCAGACGTGGAACAGCACAACCAGAACGGCGAGATCGTACGGCCGCTTACCGAATGGTCAAATGTAGAATTTTTGAACGCAATTCGCAATCAGACGAGCCGAGACTTTCAGCGCCGGATTCCGGCCGCAACCAAGGGAAATGTACGCCAATCCCTTGAAAATATGTTGAATTTTCCCGCTTTGCGGAATGAGTTCTATGACGCGCTTATTAACAGAATTGCGGGAGTATACATCAATCAGCTTTCGTGGTCAAACCCGTTAGCGGAATTCAAGCGGACAGCGCAAAATTATGGCAAGACCTACGAGGAAGCGGCAGTCGGTCTCATCAAGGCCCGCGTGTACGATCCCAAACAGGAGTATTTGGGAGATGAGATTTACGGAACCTACGCGCCCCATGTGGAAACAGCGTTCCACACTGTTAATCGCGAGGAATATTATCCGCTTACAGTGAACGAAACGCAGTTACGCTACGCTTTTCTTGAAGAAAACGGTCTAGGATCGTTTACTGCTCAGCTGATGGAAGCGCCAAGAACTTCGGATAATCTTGACGAATACTTGCACATGGTGAATCTGTTCCCCGAATATTCTCATCTTGGCGGCTATTATCGCGTGCATGCTGATGACGTGACCGACGAAAACATTGATGATACCGAGGCGCAAGCTCGTGCACGAAAGCTTTTGCGAAAGATTCGCCAGTGGGTGAACACGCTTCCGATCAAGCCGAGCACGCGGTATAATGCGCGACACATGCCAAGTGTGGTCAACAAGGAAAATTTGATTCTTTTTATGACCCCTGAAGTGCATGCCGCTATCGACGTGAACGCACTGGCAGTGCTGTTCAATGAGGATTACGCGAAGACTAATCAGCGGATCATCGATATCAGCAGTCAGGATATCGGTATCAACGGCTTCCAGTGCATTCTGACGACTCGCGAATTCTTCTTCTGCTGGGATTACTACTATGGGACTCAGGGTGGGGTTGTCAACCCCATCTCGCTTGGTACAAATTATTTTCTACATCACAAGGAAGCAATCTCGCTTTCTCCTTTCGTCCCGGCGATCCTTTTCTGGACGGGAGAATCTACAAGAGAGGATGTCGAAGTGCCAGCAGGAGCCACGGCAAGCAAGCCAGAGTTTCAAATTCGTTTGCAAAAGTACGGCAATCCAGCGGTCATGCCAACCAACGTCACACGGGGCGACGTGGTACAGGTCGTCTCTACGATATCCATGGACGGCTACCCTGATTTTGCGCCAAACGGCGGCATTATCTACGAGATCGCCAGCGACGTGAAATCACAATTCACGCGGATCAGCAACACGGGAATCTTGCGTGTCGGCCTTGACGAAACAGTGAATTATGTTGATGTTCGCGCCAAGGCGACATACGTCAATCCGCGAACGCCTGAAGTTTCGTCGGTCGCCAGCGATACTTTGCGCGTGCCGGTCGTTGGCGACGGTCTGCTAGGATTCAATCCGGGATTCGTAACGGAATTGAACTTCAGTCCGAATACGCCAGTCAGTCTACAGGTCGGCAAGGATCAGCAGCTGCATGTGATCGCCACCATGACTGACGGCCGTATGCCCGACGTGACTAACATGGTCACATGGTCGTCAAGTGATGAAAGCGTTGTCAAGGTCAGCCCGGTCGGCAAGATCACCGGCGTAAGCGCCGGAACTGCGACAATCGAAGTCACCGTGTTTGCAGTGACTCAGCAGATTCAGGTGACCGTGACCGCTGGAGGTCAGACGCGCAAGGTTGCGGACGACAGCGAAAAGTAGTATACTGACAGTAGTGTTCCGGCTGGTCCTACGGGACCAGCCGGTTTTTCGTAAGGACAAACAATAATGGCAGAAAAAACGCTTACATGGGCCTCATGGCCGCCGAACTCGACGATCTCCCTATGCAATGTGACGTGGGACGCTTCATATAGGGATATTGTAAAATTTTCAAATAATGCGGATCAGGAACGATATTTTAATCGTCTTGAAAAAGATGTGATCAAAAATTCAACGATGGTGAAATTCGGTCTTCCGGTCGATCTGCCGATCGCGTTCAATCGCGCGTCAAAATACAATTACATGATCGTGGATAATGATTACGATTTTGACGATAAGCGAAAGTGGTATTATTTTATCCAATCCGTGGATTATGTCAATGCAAATGTCACGCGCTTTCACATTATGCTGGACGTGTGGCAGAGCTTTCAGTTCGACGTGAAACTTGGACGCTGTTTTGTGGAACGCGGGCACATCAGCATAGCCAACGACAGGCAGAATGAAGATTATGGTCTAAATTATCTTGACATTCCCGAGGGTCTCGATCTTGGAAACACGCCACAGATTCAGGAAGATCACGGCTTCTCCTTCATGCAACCGGACATGAGTCCGGAAATAGGGAAAAACGCTCCCGGAATTCTCATTATGTCGACCACAGATCTTACAGTCGATCCTCAGACAAAGGAAAATCCGAAACTCAAGACAGCAACAGGATCGACGGTCAATGGGGTCGAAAATGGAATCTCAATTTATTTTATAGATAGTCTGCAAGGTTTTAATGCCTTTATGCTGATGTCGTCATTTTTCCCTTGGGTGACAGAGGGGATCATAGGCATATGGATGGTTCCTCAAAAATCCATTGAAAGAGGAACGCCGGTAAAGCCGTTTGGCGGCAAGACCGGCGATAGCGGATACGATGAGGCGATTTATGATTCGATCCACATGTATGTAGTATACAAGGCGACATATGATGATGTATCCTATAGGGAAAATAATTTTAGGCAGATTTTTGCACGCCACATTCCGCAACGATACCACAATCTCAAGAAACTTCAAATCTATCCATACTCGTACATCGAAATAACCTTGCAGAACGGGAGCTCCCTGATCATCCAACCTCAGTACGTGGGGGAGAACAATCTTGAAATACACGAGTCGATTTGGGCAAGTGCGCCCGGGCCTAGAAGCATGTACTATCCCGAACATTATGCTGGCGGCGAAGACCTGAACGCTTCGATCGGCGTGGTCGACTGGCCGCGAATGGTTATAGTCAACAATCAGGGGATAGCTTATCTTGCGTCTAATGCGCATAGCATACAGTATCAGTATAACACAGCGGATTGGGCACAGCAAAAAACCCAAATGGGCATAAACAATGCGTACGCACAGGCCAACGCGGGGGCGAGCTATAATAGCCAGCAAACGCGGCTTGGCAACCAAAACAGAAATGCGTCAAACGCCATTACATCATCTAGCCTACAGCAAGGCAACGACATTGCTGCACAACAGCAGAATACTGATTATATTTTAAGTCAGGTGAATGCTGGAGTAAACGGAGCCATGGGAGCAGCAGGCCAGCTTGCTGGCGGAAACCTTGGCGGTGCGGCCGGTGCGGCCGTAGGCACAGGTCTGAATATTGGTTCAAATTTTGTTGCAAACGAACAGCGAACAGCAACAAGAAACGCTAATCTTGCAAACACTCTCGCTACAAATTCTGCACAAGTAAGCCAAGCCAATAACTTTAGCACAGCTTCTACCAATTTGTCAAACCAACAAAATTTGCAATTTGCGGACATGAACCGGTCTTTGGGTTTGGCTGTCGCGTCCGGCGATTACGCCAACACCATAGCGGGGATCAACGCGCACGTTCAAGACGCTCAGCTAAGCCAGCCGTCAATATCCGGCGGCATGGGCGGCGACGCTTTTCTATATGCTCTTGACAAGTGGATGATTCATCTGCGTTTCAAAATGATCTCACCCGCCGCAATGCGAAACGTCGGCGAATTCTGGCTACGATACGGCTACTATGTTCAAAGATTTTTGATCCCGCCCGAGTCGCTCATGTGCATGGAAAAATTCACGTACTGGAAAATGCATGAGCTATACATCAGGTCGTCGACATGCCCCGAAGAATTCAGACTTACGATCAAGGGAATTTTTGAAAAAGGCGTGACCGTTTGGAAGAATCCCGACGACATCGGGGTGACCGACTACGCAGACAATGATCCGCTAAGCGGAATCTCATACTAGGAAAGGGTTTTGAACAATGAGCAGAAGCAGAGGACGACAACGCAACAATGCGTTCAAACGTATGATGTCCAACGACTGGAGAAACGTTCAATACAATTACGGTGATCTGCAACAGACGACGCGCGTCAGGATGTACCAACGGCTGATTGAAATGCTGGCAATAAGTCGTTTCAAATGGATCAATCTGCCGAAAGGAATCGATGAACGATTCATCGAAATGACTCTTTTTGAAAGAGGACTAGTCATATTTTTCCCTGACAAGAGAAAACACCGCTGGATGGCAACACAGGCGACATACAACGGAAAGATCAACAATTATTATAATCCAACAAAATTTATGCCTGTCGCCGTAAATTACACATATAAGGAGATGAATTCGCGAGAATGTGTGCCGATTTGGGACAATCAGCTGCGCTCCCCTATGATCGATATCATGGTGACTTATGCTGAAAGACTGGCGCTAGTGGATCGTGCGCTGGATGTTAATCTGGACAATCAATCAGTGCCGCTTATTATCCAGTGCGACGAAAAGCAGAAGCAGACCATGGAAAACGTCATGCAACAGCGCGGCCAAGGACTGCCGGTAATCTACATTACAGGAAACAATGCAATCATTGACGTTTTCAAACAATTCCCAAATACATCACAATACCTGATTGATAAGCTGTTGCACGACAAGGCGACGATCTGGAACGAATGCGTGAAATTCCTAGGAATTGAGAACAACAATTCGGAGAAAAAAGAACGTGTCGTTGTTGATGAAGTCAAGTCGGGCGAGTCTGCTACAAATGTTTTTCGTCTAAGTTTTTTGAAGTCTCGCCAACAGGCCGTAGATCAGATCAACGACCTTTGGCCTAATCTTGACCTTGGTATATCATGGGGTGACGACAGCAGCAGCGGCATACTGGACGCTGACGAAAGGACGGTGAGCGACGATGACGGACTACAGTGATCTTGCCATGCCGGACTATGCGGCTGATTTTACCCTGACGCTTGGAAATGTCATAGCCTTAGGGTATGATACGGACGAAAAACTTCATCTTGATCCGGCGCATTATCCGATTTTTGATGAAAAACACCGGCCGGAGCTTAATCATAAGATAGCAGCGCATTACGCTTTAAGAGAGATCGGTCAGGAAACCGTGGAGCAGTTCGTGTTCTACCTTGGCCGGACGATGAGCGAGATCATGCCCTACTATAATCAGCTATACGCGTCTGAGCAGAAAAAGTATGATCCGCTGCTGACCACTGACATGACTTCCAAGATTGATTCAAATAATGTTTCGGAATCATCCGGCAAGTCGAATGGAGACCAATCGTCAAAAGTAACAGGAACCAGTGATACCAAGTCATCGTCGGATTCAGACGCGACATCCTTTCATTCGGAAAACCCTCAGACACAATCAAGTTTTACAGATAATGCCACTACGGCGGATCGTACGCAGTCGCATGCTGAAACCAACACGCAGAATTCACAATCAAGTGATACGGAATCGGTCTCGCATTCCGCAACCGATTTTAGTCATTCAAATGATGTTGGAAATACTTTACAGCATTCTTCCGGCTTTTCGGGCGTGTCGGGAGCACAGCTGATCACAGAATGGCGTTCAGCCATGCTCAACATTGACATGATGATTGTGAACGAACTAGAATCTTGCTTTATGGGCATTTGGGGCACGGCTGACCAAATGCGACGCGACTACATGCCATTATACTACATAGAGGACAGGATATAAAATGGACACATACACATGGGGAGGCAGTCTTCCACTGAGCATTCTTGATGATCGGCCGCGCCGGTACACGACATCACAGCCTTTCACATACCGCGACACGCTCACCACCTTACGGGAGATCGAAGAACTCAAATGCAATCTTAATAAAATTGTTGAATATCTCAATGATATGTCCAAGGACTTGGACGATTTTGAAAAACTGGTGAAAAAAGCCCTAGAGGATATTATTGTTGATTTTCAACAAAAACTGGACAGTCTTGAGATCAGGCTGACCGAAGAGATCAAAGAGGCAAACGCACATGGAGTCGCTGAAAGCCCGGTACGCGGCCGGACCCAAGCCTTGGACTTTGTCCTAGGCGACATGTATGATAATCTCAGGTATTATGGATTATTTGCAAAAGATTACGACGATATGAGTCTGACGGCAAAGGAGTATGATGACATGCAGACACCAGCGCGTCGATACGATCTGCAAGCAAGCCGTAAGCTTAATCCTGTCTTAGGCGACTACCAAGGGCGTGACGATTTTTGGACTGAACTACCCAAAAATACCGACAAATAATTTTAAAAAATTCAAATAAGGAGTGGCAAATGTCCAGTACAAACAAGACACCGAATTATAATCTCTCACAATTTTCCGATGATGACAAGCCGTCATGGCGAGGAGATGTGAACGCCGACAATCTCAAGATCGATACCAATCTTCATCGCGTGGACGCTCAGACTTCAAACAATTTGGAAAGCATTACAAAACTTCAAAAAGATCTGGATAGGGCACAGGACGATATAACAGATGTAGGAAACACGGCGAATGCGGCAAAAGTAGAAGCGGACAGTTCAAAAAATATTTTGGACAGCGCTGATCTAAGGTCAACTGATGACGGTCAGGCTTTGCGCAATGAGATTCGCGCAAAGGCTAATACCGCAGACGTTTATTCAAAAAATTTCGCTGATTCAAAATTCGCAACACTGGATCAGGTAAACGCAAAAGCCGATATTGGGCTAGCATACACCAAAGCCGAATCCGACAGACGTTTTGAACCGCTGCACGTTTCAGAGAATCAATCTGAGATCGTGTTCATCGGCGATTCGTATTTCAACGGCGTTGGAACTTCAAACGGTTACGCAAGCAGTATGGCCAAAACCGCGGCTAGCATACTTAATTTGAATGATCACAATTATGCAGTCAATGGTTCCGGGTTCGTCACCGGTGGCGATGAAAACAGGCCGTTTTTACAACAAATTCAGATTGCCGCTCAGGATAACACGTATAATCATGATAAAGTCAAGTATGTGGTGATCGGGGGCGGCAGAAACGATGGCGGCCAGCCTTTTGACGGATACCCTACTACAGTGCAGTCCACGATCCGGTCTGCGATGACATCGTTCCCGAATTCAAAAATTGTTGTAGTTCCGAACATGTTCGATAATGGAATGCCGGGAAAGGACAGCGCCCGCAAGATCGGCGCCTTGCACACCCTAGGCTATGCCGGCGCAAAAGTGGCGATAGTGGACGGCGCGTACACGTGGGGCTTTGGCGAGGGGGTTGGAAAATTCTCAGACATTCACCCCTCGGATACGCTGGCGATGGCCTACGGTCAGTATATCGCCGACTGTTGCGAGCATATGCGACGCGAGTATTTCGTAGATAAGTCGTGGAATACAAAGTCGAATATCGGCGACGATTTCAGCGACGCTTCCTTGACGGTTTCACTGAATCATGGTATGATAAGCGTAGCATGCAGAGGCACGCAAAAGGACGACAGTTCTCACCCGGGCTTCATGATCGGCTTGCCGAATCTCTCCAAGATGGGAATTTTCAAGGCAGTGTTCGGATATGCGGACGGCATGAGCATTGCACCCCTTATCAAATGGGATGGACAAAACATCACTGCGGCCGGAAACATTTTCGGCAGCCCGTCTGCGGGAGAGGTCCTGAACGCGACCTTTGCATATTCCATCCTAGGAGCAGTGTGACATCATGAGCAACGCCAGCCTGTACGCCATGTACGTTATAGGAAAAGTTGAATCAAACCACAACTGGTCGGCAGTAAACTACAACGACCCGATCACGCTTGGCATGATGCAATGGTACGGCACGCGGGCTTACGGACTGCTCAATCGCGGCAAGACAGCCGATCCTCAGGGTTGGGGCAAATTCAAGGATTCCGCCCCAACCCTTGCTTCACAAGTTGAAAATAATTCAATCAACTGGACGACAAGATACGTCACGCGAGCAGAGGGCAACGCGTGGATCGCATGGTCGCAAAGGCAGGAAAACCACAAATTCCAACAGGACCAGTGGGAAGACGACTATAATTCCTACAATAATGTTTGCAATAATTACGGTTTTCCACAAAACAACATGCGCGAACGCGTGTTCTTCATGTGCATGTATCACCAGTCGCCGGTTTCAGCCTTGCGCGTGATAGGATCGGTCAGCGCCACGGCAAGCCTCGATCTTCTGCATTCGGCGGCACTCAACGACAGGGTGCTAGGACAGTACAAAAATCGTTATAATACAGCCTATGATCTTCTGAAAGATTGGGATGGGCAGAGTGCGCCGCCTGATTTCGGACAAAGCGGGGAGACCAACGATACGCCCGGCGGCAATGATTCAACAATTTCAGGAACTTCTGATAAAACCGCATGGATACATGTAAAGCAGAACACGATCTATCTTCATGAAAACGGAAAAGTAAGGACGTTCTACCCGTCGTCCGCTCAAAACTGGATTGAAAAATTTGAAAAAGGCACACCAGTAGATACAGGTCACCAGACAGATCAGGGATCAAATACTGATCCGGGCGCTGTTTCAAAAGTCGTTGATTGGGTAAAAGGCAGAATAGGCAAATACGACTATTCGCAAGGGCCCGGGCGACTCAACCCCGAAAGCACGGGATACACGGACTGCTCAGGATTATGGTGGCGCGCCTACATGGATGTGACCGGCGTTGACGTAGGCACTTGGACAGGCCAGATGGCGCAAAAAGGATCGCTGGTAGCAGATTCAAATAATATGAGCATACAGTCAGCGATAGGAAAAGTCAAGTCGGGTGATCTACTGCTATTAGGACATCGTCCGAATTTTGACCACGTTGAAGGATTTGTCTCAGACGGAAACGCGCAAACACTTTCGCACGGCGGACCAGAAAAAGGACCGAACTATCGGGACGCTATACAGGCAGCACAATATTTCAATAATTCTTGGCAGATAAGGAGGTATCTGTAATGGAATTCAAAGAAGAGGACTATTACAGTCTGCACAGAATCCTTTCATACAATGCAGTCTGGAACTTCATCATCGGTGCTAGAGGTCTTGGGAAAACGTTTGACGCTAAACGCCATGTTCTAAGAGATTCAATCAAAACCGGCGCGCAGTTCATTTATTTACGCCGCACTGATGTTGAGATCAAAGGTGGCGCAAAAGAGAAGTGGATGGATGATATTCTTTTTGAATTTAAGAATTTTGAATTCAGAATAAACGGAAACACCCTTGAATGGCGACGCGCAAAAGACAAGGGAGAAAAGGAAAACAACAACGAATGGCACATAGGCGGCTACTTTCTTGCACTCTCCCAATCAGGCGGGAAAAAGTCCATACCCTATCCTAACGTTCGTTGGATTATTTTTGACGAAGTTTTTCCGGATAATCTGAGATTCCTAAGCAATGAAGTAACCTTGTTTGAGGAATTTTACAACACTGTGGATCGAACGCACGATCACACCCGCGTGCTTCTTCTGTCCAATGCCGTCAGTCAGGCTAATCCGTATTTTTCAAAATTCAAGATCGACATTAACGACCAGCAGAAAAAGAAACGACAATTTCAAACATACTGCGACGGTTTCATCGGAATTGAATTTGCCGACTACGCCGGTTTTTCTGCTAAGGTAGAACAATCAAGGTATGGCAAGTTCCTCAGAAAATATGATCCCGACTATGCGGATTATGCTATCAGCAATAAATTCTTGGACGATGTCAACGGACTTATTGAACCATTCAACCCCAAGCTCGGCTACATGTTCACATTGGAAACAGAGGACAACGGGACATTCGGAATATGGTCGAAGATCGGGGATTCCATCTCATACTTTGTCAGCCGCCGAGCAAAAAAGCATGCCGAATACCATTATACTCTTGACTATCGAAAAGTCAATGAAAATGTCATCTATGTGAAAAAATCTGATAACATTATAGCGAATCTTTTAGGAGCCTACCGTACCGGCGAGGTACGATTTGACACAAGACAATGCAAGGCCGACTTCATGCAAGTGGTCGGCACTTTGATAGGGAAGTGAGGAAAAATGGATTTTGTAGGCATTGGAAAGATCGTGGTCATCACTCTTCTTTTCATGATACTTGACATCATCACCGGATATGTAGGTGCTTGGCTTTCCGGCACCATATCTTCATCAGTCATGCGCAAAGGATTAGGGCATAAATTTGCGTTCATCGCATTCATCGCCATGGCTGCACTGATCGATTTTGCTCAAGGCGAAAACATCATCAATCTTGGCGTAACCATCCAGCTTACTGCATTAACATGCATTTATGTCATCATTACAGAGATAAATTCAATACTTGAAAACATTATCATTATTTTTCCGGAACTAGAAAACACTCCAGTGATTAATATTTTCAAAAATTCTACGAACGTGATGGAAAAGCTTGCTGAAGACAAGGGAAAGGAGATAACCAATGGAAAGCACGTGGATCGGAAGCCCTAACTTCATGCCCGGACGTTCCGGCACCATCGATCATATTACCTTGCATGTCATGGGCGGGTTTCTGGCTGGCACTGATTCGACTTTCAAAAACCCTCAGAATCAGGTATCCGCGACATACGGCATAGGGTCAGATGGTACTATCCATCAGTATGTCAAAGAGTCCGACACAGCCTGGGCCGACGGAAACTCACGATCAAACGCTACAGGCATATCCATCGAACATGAGGGCGGATATCCGACCGCACGATTCACGGACGAGTGCGCAGAAGCAAGCGCACAGCTTTGTGCAGATATTGCAAAAAGATACGGTTTCGGCCGACTTATACACGATGGAACCAAAGGCAACGTATGGTTGCACCGTGAGATACCCGGATCAACGCACCCATCATGCCCGGACATTGCGGTAAACGGCATTAATGTTGATAAAATAATCAATAGAGCAAACCAAATATTAGGAGACAACGCCATGGCAGAATATGATGATTTTGCGGCAAGCTGGTACCGCGACCGTGCACAAGAGGGATCAGAAAAAGCTATCGACAATAAGCTGACAGATGAATTCCATTCCGATTGGACACGCGACCGCGCACAGGAGGGAGCAGAAAAAGCAATCGACAATAAGCTGGCAGACGACTGGCATGCCAATTGGGTACGGGATCGTGCGCAAGAGGGAGCAGAAAAAGCACTGCAACCCATCAGCGAAAAACTGGATCAGATCATACAGCTACTGAGCAAGTAACAATAAAGCCCCGGTGTAATTCCGGGGCTTTTCTATCATTTAGAACCAAAACGCTTAGCCAAAACTACAGCAACACACTCAGCAAAATTCTCACCAGGATCACCATATGGCCGCCAATTCGTATGAACAACACCAATGCGATCAATATAGGTCTTGTTGTAGTAGCGATTATAAAAACGACCGTGAGCTACAGTAACCGTTTCACCGTCAGTATCAAGATACTCAACACCACTCACATTACCAGTCTTATAATACGTCTGCTTAAGACAAATATGCTGTAAATCATTGATATTCAAGTAATACCGCGTATCATTCGGATCATACTTGCTTGTCCAAGGCTTAAGTTCCAAAGATTCAGCAACAGCCTTTACGTTTACCCTAGTGTTGCTCTCAATGTAATCGTTGTTCATCATCATAACCACCCTTGCCTTTCAATATTTAGTATAGCACAGTTTGCATAAAATGCAAGCTCAAAAGCAAAAATAAACTAATTACTTTTCTGCCAAAGAAAATCCCTCAGAGAACACTTAAGCCAATCAATGAATTTATCCATATCAAAAACATCAGTAGCATATACAAGATTCATATGATCGCTATAGTCGTTTCCAAATTTTACGGATATCGTACCAGATCTAAGCAACTTAATGCTCACAACAATATTACAACCAAGCAATAAGTCAATATCAGACTTTGAACTAACAGTAAATTCATTATTAGTCGGATAGTCAAGTTCGATATCAAAATTGTCACCAAAGAACTTATCTTCACTGACACCATACATCAACTTCTTAATGTTCATCTCTACCACCTTAACCTTTCACCACCACCATACCACAACCCCACACCACGACACGCCCGGAAAGATTACGCCACGGCATGCGTCGGTTCGCTAATGCAGTGCAAGCCTTGTTTCA
>JAAOBB010000085.1_pt1 | contig 18917 bp, 18 predicted proteins | sample 7267541 | NCBI WGS metagenome assembly JAAOBB01 (sample SAMN14345205, study PRJNA599270) | viral metagenome | isolation source: viral-like particles (VLPs) isolated from bee gut | host: Apis mellifera | place: Switzerland:Lausanne | collected 2017-01/2018-02 | reverse complement strand
TGCTACCAACCTGCAAGTCCTTGTCATGCTGAACGCTTATGTGCTATACTTGCAGGTGCGTGTATTGTGCGCGTGTGTTATGGCAAGGAGGAAACAAAATGATGATTATTATACGAATGTCGCTTATAAAAGTATCTGGCGATATGTTCGGTGGGAAGCGAAAATTGGTGTTTGTGCCGACCGTCGCTAATTTGCCTAATTGTCGGCCATCTAGAAAGGCTGAGCTGTTTATTGACGAGGATAAGTATAGCGGTGTTGTCGATAAGTTTATGAGCGTGCTTGCCACGTTGGATGGCATTATTGCGTTGGATGTGATGGACGATGTCAGCTTGTATGAACCCAGGAAAGGTGAGATAGGCGCTTATTGGATTACAGGATATAGGATTGAGCGCGTCAAAATACCTTATAGCATTGGAGCGTATGAGTGATGTGGAAAATGATTGCCTTTCTTGCGGTCGGCATTGCGGTTATCTTCGTGTTGACTGACTGGCATCCTCATGAATGACTGGATGTGGTGGGTGGCGATACTGCTGGCCTGTTTCGGCTGGGCTTATGTGAAAACGAATCAAGGAATGGAGAGAATCATGGAAAAGGATCTGTTGCATAGCAGGGTGCGTTTGGCTTTTGTGGATGATGATGAAGCGAAGCCCGGAACTGATTATCATTTGGGATCGTTTGTGCCGTTTGCGCGTGCTGATGAAACTGATGTCAGACTGCTTGGAATCTATGATCTGTTGCTGGATGCCCAGTTTGGCCTTGTGACCAGCATGCTGTGGAATTGCATAGGCACTGATTCCGGCATGCTTGTATTTGATCGCATCACTGTTGTGCCGAATGCGAAGCAACCACCTGAATTCCAAACTGTGACGGGCACATGGATTGATGGCTATGGCTGGAAAACCGTGACGTTGAAGATGGAGAGGGTGCTATGATGCGCAGGTTTGGCAAGCGTCATTGGTTCTTGCTGGAGATGCCCTGGCATGGCGATGGCGTGCATCCGATGGAGTCTCCGATACAATTGCATATTTTTGGATCTGTTGGCGAACGCAATGCTGGAGCGGCAAGGCTGCGCAAGCTGGGCAGGCTGACTGTTGAAGCGGGGTCCCATGAGGCGAGAAGCTACATGGTGCATGCGATCAAAGCTGTGGAGCCTGATCCGTATGCTCATGTGGCATGGAAAATGTATAGCATGCAGGCGGTTATAGATACTTTCCATGCTGTGTGCGAGGGTCGCGCTACGCTGTTTTGATTGCAGGTGTGCTACAATTATGCAAGTGTGCGAAGCGTGAGGAGGTGATAATAATGGCTGTAACTACGATTCTTGGCATGAGACCTATCCATAAGTCCATGTATATGACGCATGTGGAGGGCACTCGCCTTGAGCACGGCAATCAGCCGGTGGCATGCTCGTTTGAGATGCTCGGCAAATGGAAACCCAAGACCGCCGAACGGTGGCTGCGGGAGAACTACATGGATCCGAGCATCACCATCGTAACGGCGGAGCCCATATGGCGCAAGTACACCATTGATTCCGCGGACTTTCTGCGGAATGCCAAGGAAATAACAGATGAAGTGAATGAGTGAAAGGAATGAAGCAATGGCAAGCAATGAACTGGTGAACAAGGAGACCGGCGAGATTGAGGAGCCCGTACAGGGCAACATCTACGGGGATACTCTCAAGATGTTTCCGGCAGCCAAGGACAACAAGGATCGGGCCGCACAATTCAACGCCTTGAATGCGGCCAACAGCCTGAATGATTTTGAGGGCAAGACTATGACGATCGTTGGTTTTGTCGTCATGCCCGGGTCACGGGCGATCAGGGACGCGATCACCGGCAACGACACCGGCCAGTATGCGCCCACCGATGACACGATCCTGCTGGACGACCAGGGCAAAGGCTGGTTTACGCAGTCGCATGGAATCGCCAAAAGCGTGCATATGATCCTTGCTGCTTACGGACAGCCTGATACCTGGCCTGACGGCAAGCTGACCGTCAAGGTGGCCAGCACCAAGACCAGGGCGGGCAGCATGAAGCTGCTCCAGGTGGTCGGCTGATCCGGTCCGCTAGAATAGGGCATGGGGCGTGAGCCTCATGCCCTTATTGTTTGAGAGGATCATCATGCGAAGATTACGCAGCGTCCTATGGCGCATGCTGGTCGGCCTGGCAGCGGCACTGGCGCTGATCATCGGAGGGTCGCCCGCCTATGGCATGTCGGCCATGGACGTGTCCAGCCATCAGACCGGCATCAATGTGCAGGCCGCGAATACGGATATCGTGATAGCCAAGGCCACGCAAGGCACCTGGTATGTCAATCCGGACTGTGACAGGGTCGTCCAGGATTCCCTGCGCCTGGGCAAGGCCACCGGGGTGTATCATTTTGCGGATACATCCGGATCGCCGCAGGCCGAAGCCGACTTTTTCGTGAATCAGACACGCGGGTATATCGGCAAGGGCATCATGCCGATACTGGACTGGGAGCCGTCCCAGCCGTGGCGCACGGACTGGGCCAAGGCCTGGCTGGACCGTGTGCAGTCGGCCTATGGCACCAAGCCCATGATCTACATGCAGTTGTCTACTGAGAACGGCTATGACTGGTCGTCCGTGTCAAGGGCCGACTACGGGCTTTGGCTGGCAGGCGGATGGTACTACAACACGGCCCTGACCAAGGACCAGCCTCCGCAGCCGTACTGGCATCTGCGCAATTGGAGCAGCGCGGCCATGTGGCAGTACACGTCCAACGGGCGCGTCTATGCATGGCCTTACGGTGTCGACCTTAGCGAATTCTATGGCAACATGGATGCCTGGAACCGGTATGCGAAGTCCCATGTGACGGCACCCGTGTCGCCGCCCGCCGCTCCAGCTCCTGCCCAGGCATCCGGATGCCATACGGTGGTCAGTGGAGACACCCTGTCCGGGATCGGGTGGCGGTATGGCGTGGCTTGGCCGGGCATTGCCGCAGCCAACGGGATCAGACCGCCATACACGATCTACCCAGGGCAGTGCATCAAGGTGAACGGTGCGGCATCGTCCGGCCGGTCCTATGTGGTGCAGTCCGGTGATACACTGTGGAATATCGCCCTGGCGCATGGCGTGTCCATGGGTGCCATACATGGGTACCGGTCGGGCAATCCCAATCTGATCTACGCCGGGGAGACCCTGACATGGTAAGGAGCCATCATGAGCGACGATAATCAGACACCCGATCCTGAACCGGAGATGCCGATAGCCTTGCCTCCGCTGGTCAAGGCCATAGTGGACTGGGTGGTGGGCACGATCCTGCCGGCGTTGGGCACGGCCATCGGCCTGCTCGGCCCGGTATGGGGCACGCCTACCGACAAGCTGCAGACGACCATCAGCATCGTGGCGGCCTGCCTGGGCACCATCTTCAACATCAAGGTGCATTACATTGGATCGAAGTCCAGATAGGAAAAGACCCTCGGGTTGGAGTCCGAGGGTCCTGTGCGTGGCGTGCTAGGCAATGGCTGGGTTGTGCCTGCACACCGTTATTGTATCACGGGACTATTTGGTGTCAAACGACAAGGATGCCGTATGCTCGGACACCTGCACGCCCGTGTCTATCGTCTGGCTGGGGCTCATGACCCGCAGCTCGGCAGGCAGCTGCGCCACGATGGCGCCCTGCCCGTTGTAGAGGGTGATGGTCAGCACGACCGTATCCTCGCTGTCGCCCTTGCTGACTGCCATGGTCGCATTGGTCACCGACTTGCGGGCCGTGTCTTCGGCTGCCGCCACCCGGGACTGGAGGGAGACGACCGTGCTTTCCAGGCTTTCCACCCGGGTCGCCAGGGTGTCCAGTGCGTGCTGCAGGGTCGCATCGCCGGTGTCCGCGTACTGCTTGGCCTGGTCGACCGCTCCGGATGCGCTGAGCATGATCGTCCCGTCGGGCGTGCCTGCGGTCATGGTCGTGTCGCAGTCGATGGGGACCTGCGATGCGGTCTTGGACACCGGCTGGCCGGTCTTGGGATCATAGGCTTGGGTCTGGATCCAGAGCGATCCGTCATGCGCGTCCAGGTCCGTGCCGGTCAGCAGGACCGGTAGCCTTTGCAGCTGGTCGGCGGCTGAGAGATGCCATCCGGATGCGTCGGCCGATACGGTGATGGATCCGTCGCCTGCCATGGGCAGGGGCACATCGATGTCCCTGACCAGCTGGCCGTCCGTGGCGCGCACATACAGATGGATCGTGACGGTGCCGTTATTGGTGAGGACGGCGGCGCTGGTCAGACGGCCTTGCTGCTGCAGGAGCCTGATGGACTCGGACAGCTGCTGCACATCCTTGGCCTGCTGGGCCTTGGCTGCCTGCAGATCGTCATGGTCGGCCTGCGCCTTGGGGCCATAGGTCAGATTCAGGGATCCCGAGTCGGATGCGACCGACAGTGCGCCGTCCGAGGACAGCACCGGCAGCTGCGACTGCGGCTGGCCGTTGTTGACCAGTTCGATTCTGCCGTCTGCGCTGTGCAGGCCCAGCCTGGTGATGTCGTTGGATCCGCCCTTGGCGGTGATCGTCCAACCAGTGCCTGCATCCGATTGGTCGGTGCGCACCTGGATGCTGTCGTCGCCGGCCAGGGAGACCGCATGCGATATGGATCCCTGGTTGCCGATGACGGTGGCTGTCCAGCCTCTGGCTGTCGGGGTCCAGGTCACCGACCGGATGATACCGGACTGGATCAGCTTGTCCATCCGGGCGGTCAGGTCGTCCAGGCTCTGCCGAAGCCTGGCCACGTCCTCCTCGTCCTGGGTCTGCTGGGAGAGCAGTCCCTTGATGGTCGTCTCGGCGGCATCCAGGCGGTCCAGAATGTCGGACAGGTCCTGATGGCTGCCGTTGATGGTCTCCAGGGCGGCGTTGAACCCCTTGCGCAGCGTGTCCAGGTAATGGTAGAGGATGTTGAGCTCGCCTATCGTGGCCGGCTGTGTGTCATAGTAGCCGCGGTCAGGCTGGTAGGAGCTGAACGGTGCGAAAATAGGCCATCCCATCTTATGCCTCCGCTATATGCTGGATGATCACGGCCCGGCCGCCGATCTCTATGGGGTCGTTGTCGGGCTCCGGGCTGCTGCCCTGGACGGGCCATGCCATCCAGGCGGATCCGGATCCCGGCAGCGTCAATGTGCCGCATGGTATCCAAGTGGATATGACGTTGTGGCTGGCATCCACACTGGAATAGGCCAAGGGGAGCATGGTCTCGCCTAGATCCGCGCTTACATGCGACTCCAGTTTCCAGGGCAGCAGGGCGTTGATCTCCTGAATGGTCCACTGCGCCAAGGCTGCTTTGAGCTCGTTCATGCCGCCCTGGAATATGAGCGACACCTGCATGACCTGATCCGTATAGGCGACCTCAAAGGTCACGCCGTGCAGCGTGGTGGTCTTGACTTGCATGGCCAGGCGTGTGCCGGCCGGGCCCTGCGGGCCTTGCGGCCCCTGTTCGCCACGAGGCCCCTGGATGCCTTGGATGCCCTGCGGCCCGGTTTCGCCGTCCTTGCCTGCCAGGCCCTGCGGGCCGGTGTCCCCCGTATCGCCCTTGGGGCCTGGGTCGCCTTTCGGGCCGGTATCGCCCTTGTCGCCCTTGGGGCCCTGCAGGCCGGGATCGCCTGGTGCGCCGTCCTGTCCGGCAGGGCCTGCCGGACCCTGCGGGCCTGTCGCGCCGTCCTTGCCTGCCGGACCCTGCGGTCCAGTGTCGCCCGTGTCGCCCTTGGGGCCCTGTAGGCCCTGTTCGCCGGTGTCGCCTTTGGGCCCTGTCTCGCCAGGATCGCCCTTGTCGCCCTTGGGCCCTTGATCGCCCTTGTCGCCCTTTGGACCCTGTGATCCGGCTGGACCTGTAGCTCCTGTGTCGCCCTTGGGTCCCTTAAGACTGGCATTGACTCTAGTGCTTCGTACCTTAGTGAATATAGGCGCATAATTAAATTCAGGAAAGGTCCAGAGATCACCGTTGGAATCGACAAATGCGCCTGAATAGTTTTGATATGTAACCATGACCGGTCTGAATGCTTTTATATCGGACCAATAAGCGCCGTCACTGGCATCATACTGAGGGATGCCATCGTAATAGAGCATGTCGCGTCCATGACTGCCGGTCGTCCCCTGCTGCCCTTGGTCGCCCTTGTCGCCCTTGTCGCCCTTGGGTCCCAGATCGCCCTTGACACCCTGCTCGCCCTGCGGGCCGGGAATGCCTTGGACACCCTGCGGACCGCGCTGGCCCTCCGGGCCGTCCTTGCCTTGGGGCAGTGCGAAGTCCAGGGTCGCGTTCCGCTCGTCGCCCGAATTGATGACAGTGGCCTGCGATCCTGCCGGCAGCGTGGTCGTGGTGCCGACACGGACGGTGGCCGCAGCGCCGGGCTGGCCCTGCACACCCTGGTCGCCCTGCTCGCCCTGCGGTCCCTGCGGGCCTACGATGTTGCCGGCATCCGACCATTGCGCGCCGTCCCAGATCCAGATGTGCCCTTTGATGGAGTAATAATCGCCCTGCTTGCCGGTCTTGGGCAGGTCGGCCGGATCGTCCAGAGGGCCACGGTACACCAGGCCTACGCCTGCCGGTCCCTGCGGACCGGTGTCGCCTCGGACTCCCTGCGGACCGGGCAGACCCTGGATGCCCTGCGGCCCGCGCTGGCCCTGCGGCCCCTGTGCGCCGGTGTCGCCGCGAGGAATCACAAAGCGCAGCCTGGCATCCGTGACGGTGCCATCATTGGTGACCTGGGCGCTGGTGCCCGGGTCCCCGGTGTCCACCTGGGCTATCCGGATGCTGGCATTGGATCCCGCATCGCCCTTGTCGCCCTTGGGTCCCTGCGGGCCCTCAACGCCTCGCAGTTGACCCGTGGCGGTCCAGCCTTTGCCGTCCCAGATGTACATGACCTCATCATCGCCCACAAACCAGTAGTCGCCCTCTGAGCCTACGGCAGGCAGCTGCTCCACAGTATCGGCATGGCCTTTCCAATGCAATCCCAGGCCGGTCGGCCCCTGCGGTCCGGCCGGGCCCTGGATCCCCTGCTCGCCTTTCTGGCCGCGCGGGATGCCGAACCGGAATCTGGCATGACTGCCGTCGCCCACGTTGGTCACGCTGGCCGGCTGGTCGGGCGGCAGGGTGGTGGTGCTGTCCACATCAACGGTGGCTGCAGGCCCTGCCGGGCCCTCCGGGCCGACGATCTTGGACAGATCCGGATACGGCAGCTTCTCATTGTTAGGCGTAAGTCGATCGCGCCATGCTCCTCTGTACTCCATGATTGCTCCTTTATCAATACACCAGGCGTGAGAATAGCACGCCCATGCTGTCCACTATAGCGGTCACCGGGTCGCGGTAGCCGGTGCGATCATCGTCAAAGGCGGAGAACGCCTCCATCTGGCCCTTGCGTGTCTTTTGCTTGCGCACATGGTCGTCGCCCTCGGAGGCGTATGACTCCGTGTCCGGATCCAGCGTCCCCTGCGGGTATTTGCTGTTGATGTCCTTGGCCTTGGTGCCCACGTCCCCGCCGTCGCTGATGTCCAGCCCGTCCTGTGCGGCCAGGGCGTTGAGGGCCGGGGCCCAGCGGCACGCCTGTGACTGCAATCTGGCTTTGAACATGTCTGCCCACCGGTCATATGGATGCAGGCTGATGTAACGCCATCCGTACATGGCCTTGATGCGCGCATCGATGGCCGGCCGGTATTTGTCCAGCGCCTCCTGGCTGAGCCCGGGCAGCTGGCCGGGCTCGGCCCAGTCCGGGTAGGGCAGATCCTTGAACTGTCCGGTCTCATTGATCTGCTGCGGTATCGGCTGTATCGGCTGCCACGTCATGATCATCCTCCTCATGGTTTTCGTTCCATCGCACGGACACATCGACATGCCATATCTCGCGCATATGCTTGCAGGCCTCCAGGCATGGCTGCATGTATGCGTACCGGTGCCGCTGCACCGAGTCCTCCCCTACGGATGCCTCCTTGGACACCATGCGTTCCGCTTTCTCATGCGGGATGTAGTTGATCCCCAGCTTGTTGTAGATCTGATTGAGCTTTTGGCTCATCGCATCGTAGAGCTTATCCATGATCGGCGTGACTCCGGTCTGGATCACGCCCGGCGTGATCAGGTCGTTGGCTGCGCCGTCGCTTTTGAGGGCGATCTGCCCGAAGATGCCGGTGTTGGACTGTGCAAGGATCTTCTTGGCATCGCTTTCGCTCGCCTGGTCCGTATACAGGATGGCATATGAGGACTGTTGGGCGATGTTCCGGGCGATCTCAAGGTCCAGTCGTCCAAGGTCGTCGGCCCACTGCTTGACGGCCTGATGCAGCGGAAAGCGCGCCATGTTGTCCCATATGACCACCGAATTGGCCGGGGTGCGCCCATCCGAGTAGCCTCCGGCAGCACCCTGGGCGGCGTACTCCTCAAAATTGCCCTGGTCGTCGAACTGCTTCTCCAGGACAAGATGCCTGGCCTGATAGTATTGTTTGTCCTCCGTGCTGCCCTTGGCCACGGGCGTGATGACCGCAGCCCCGTAAAGGGCCAGGCAACGCTCAAGCCAACGGGCATCCACACCCAGCGGCAGGCCGGTCCACACCCGTCTGGTGAGCATCAGCGTATACAGATCGTACATCCAGGTCTGCGTGTAATCGTCCAGGCTGCTGCGGAGGGCCAGGCCCTGTGCTATCTGTGCGGCCTTGCCATCCGGATCCTTGAGCCATGGCTCGGCCCCGCTGGCCTTGCTGTAGTCGGCCACGCGCTGTTCGGCGCGCCGTTCCTTTCGTGCTTCGCTCGCTGGCATCAGTACTCCAATCCTGTCTGCTTGACCTCGTCGGGATGCGACCAGACCGTGGTGCCCTGGCGCAGAATGCTGGTCAGGAACATCCTGGCCGTCTCGCTCATGCGATGCGTCACGATCCAGGCATCGCGGCACTCCCAATAAGTGTAGTGCCTGCGCAGGTTCAGCTGCGGGTCGTCAATCCAGGTGTTGGGCGGCATCCGGTAGCCGTACCGCGCGAACGTCTGGCCGACCTGCCGCTCGTCGCCCTTGGACAGCCTGCGCAGGCGGATGTCCAGCCCACGGATGCCCAGCGCATCCAGGTCGCCCGACCCGGTGGCATGAGCCACCTCCTCGGGTGCCCCGGCATAGGAGGATGCCACCTGCGCATCAAGCTGCGCATTGCCCATCACCCGGGCCTGCTCGGCGGCATAGCGCCGCTGCGCCAGATCATTGTCCAGGTCGGCCGTGCCTACGCCCAGCCGCATCCCGGCCGACGACAGCGACCGGTCTCGGCTTTTGGTTTGGTTGGTCCTGCTGGTCTCGTAGACGGCCTGCAGGTTGCTAGTGCTCGTATTGTACTGGTCGTTGGCGTTGGACACGGCTGTATCCCTGGACCGGTCGGCGTTGGCCACCGTCGCATTGCGCGTGTCGGTCGCATTGGCGATGGAGGCATCATGCGACTGGTCGGCGTTGGCGACCGTCGTATTGTACTCGTTGGCGGCATTGGTGACCGACGTATCCCTGGCACGCCTGGCGTTGGCTATGGCCGTATCGTAGGACCGGCCGTTGTTGGCCGTAGCGGTCTGATAGTCTGCCGCCGTGTTCTGCCGCTGGGTGGCTGTCTGCCGATCCAGCACGGCCTTGTTGTTGTCATGCGTCAGATCGTTCTGCAACCGATTGAATGCCACGGTCTTGTTGACCGTCTCATGCATCTGGTTCCGCTGCTGTTTGGAGGCGAAGTCAATCTCCTCATGCTGCCATTTGAACCTGTTGGAGATCTGCGAGTTGGCCATGGCCTCCTGCCCGGCCACCTGTGCCGACCAAGCGACCAGGGCCGTCGTATCGCCTCCAGGTGTGGAACCGCCGACCATGAAACCGCCGTCGGATCCAAGATCCCCATCGGATGACATGTCCATCGTGGCCTGCTTGGGCACGCTGCCCATGGATGCATCGGCCACACGCGACTGGTCGTTGTTGACGGCATGCGTCGCCTTATGCATCCGGACCGCCTTGGCTGCCATCTGGAACCCGGATCCCAGCGGTATCGAAGTGCTGCCGTAGATGTGCATAGTATTGTTGCGTTCGTTCAGCCATGTGGACTGCTGCTCATAGGTCTGCTGCTCGTATTTGAGGGCGATGTCCTGCATGTCCTTGTCATAGTCGATGGAGCGGTCGGTCGACTGCTGCGTAAAGTCGATGTTCTGCTCGCCGTTCTGCTGGCTTGTGTTGATGGTACGGGTAGAATCGGCATTGCTGGTCGCCGCCGAGGCGTTGGCGTTGCTCAAGGTTGTCGATGCGGATGCCGACGCATTCGTATAGGCTGTGTTGGCTGATGCATTGGCATTGACCTGAGCCGTGGCTGCTGAGCGGTGCGCATTGGCCTGCTGCACGTCGGCCGACCGTGATGCCACGCCCAGTCCGGTGTCGGCCGACCTGACCGCATTCGCGTTTTCCGTGACTGCGCTCCGTTGGGCGTTGCCCTTGGCCGTACCTGCCGACCTGAGCCCTGTATCCCGGACGGTCGTCGCCTCCCGCAGGGCATTGTCATACCCGAGGCGTGCGCTGCTGACCGCATCAACATTGGACTCCTGCAGGTCATTGAGCCCGTTGGCCTTGGCTACGCTGATGGCGGCCATCTCCCGCTGGTAGTCCTTGTTGATGGCATCCCTGCTGTACCGCCGCTGCGCATAGGTGATCGCCGCTGACAGCCGGTTGTCGGCGTACAGGCTGTAGGTGGGCACATCCCATCGGCTGCTTGCCGCCTCCCACAGGCCCTGCGGCATGCCCACCGACATGTCCTGCAAAGGCCTGATCGCATAGTCCTTGATGCCGTGCCCGCCGATGCCGTCCACAAACGCCTGCAACGACAAAAACGGCCACAATGATGATGCCCGGGCATGCACGTCCAGGGTGCCGGCCAGATCCTCGCAGCCGATGCTGATGCTGTGGCCCTGCAGGTCGCTGATGTCGATGGAGGCGAACTGGCCGGAGTACATCTTGGCGTATCCGGCCCATCGGCCGTCATACCCGAAAGCATCCTTGTGCAGCTCGTAGGATCCCAGCCGCTGCCAGGCAGGATCCGGATGCGCCTCCCGGTAGCTGATGCCGTCAAACGTCAGCTGGTCGCCCAGGGTCAGATACCTGGACGGCATGACATAGACGGCCTTGATGCCGTACACCAGCTGCGGGTAGCGTTTCGACAGCAACGCCTGAAACCGGCCGAACTCGTCGGAGGCAAAGGCATAATAGTGCAGGGGCGTAATGGTCTGGCCCACCGTGCGGGACGAGCCGCTGGCCGTGACCGGCAAGGCGTGCCCTCCGGCGCTGGATGCATCCACATCCTGCATGTCCACCCGCCGCACATCAGTGGACAGCGGATAGGGGTCGAATGTTTCACGTGAAACATTCGTGCGGTCCTCAAAGGCATCCGATCCGGGGTTGTCGTCTGTCCACCATTGATCGTCCCGGTGCGCTTTGCCGTCAGACCACCAGCTGCCCGGATCGGACAGGTCCGAAAGCATGGCGCAGATGATCACCGGATGATCATCGTAGAGCGGAAAGAACTTCTCGCCTTTGATCATCTGCTTGGCCTGCGGCAGGTCAGGCTCCGGCTCGGTCATGCGGACCGGCGACTGTATGGGGTTGTCCAGCCACCGGTCGGCATCGATCTGCAGCATCGGCCAATGCCCTCTGGCCAAATCCACTCCGGTGATGCGCGCCGAGCAGATGTACTCGGTCCAGGCATCCAATTCAAGTGTCAGCTCCGTATTGTTGGGCGACAGCTTGTTGATTCCCGTAACATGGTAATGAAAATGCGTCCTCTGCCAGTCGCCGTACTGCGGCACCGGCTGGTCGGCCATGGTCACCTGCAGGTAGTTGTAGCCCATGGCCGTCTCATAAGGGACGGGCACCTGGACGGTGCCCTCATATTTGCCGAGCGACGGCTTGTAGATCTCCAGGCTTTTGTAGTTCCATGCCGTGTCCAGCATGATTATGTCCCCGTCAAGGGCATCGAACCATGCATCCCGCTGCTCGTCCGACTGCCAGGCGACCACATCATGATAGGTCTGGTCCCATGGCACGTTGCAGAGTTTCAGCCGGGTGCGCGCCTTATGCCATGCCTGATCAACGTCCGCCTTGCCTGTTCCCAGCTTTTCGATGCGCGCATCCTGTTTAGGGTCGTCCAGCCTGCTGTACAGGTCGTCAAGGCTGTCCAGGTCAGCGTATCCCATGCGTCCTCCTTATATGCGAATGGGCGGACAGCATCATGCTGCCCGCCCATCCAGCTTACGCCGGTCAGTCGGTCTGGCCGGTGTCGTCAGCCGGGTTGTCGGTTTCGGCCGGTGTCTCCGGGGTCTCCGGTGCCTTGTCGGCTTTGGCCTTGCCGGACCGTCGTGCCGCCCTGGTGCCGTCGCCCATGGTCAGCTGCGTGGTGGCGACCAGCGGGAGCTTGGCCTGTTCGGCGGTGAGCTCGCCGTCCGGGTTGTCGTTGGCATGCGACGTGACGGTGATGGTCAGCACGGTGCCCTGCGGCAGGCCAGGCTGCAAATGGATCGTGTCGAACGCATCCACATAGGTGCGCGCATCCAGTCCGGCGTACTCGGACGTGATCCTGGCGACATGCCCTGCAGGCACCAGGTATTCGGCGGTCTCCGGATCCACATTGCCGTCCGCAGGCTGGACCAGCAGATGCAGCGGCGAGGGTGTCTTCTTGGTCCAACTGGTCACCGGCGCGCCGGTCTGGTCAACGACGGCTGCGGTCAGCTTGCTGGCAGGCGTGATGGTCACCGATCCGCGCGGTATATTCGTAGGGGCCTCGCTGAACATTACGGCGTTCATGAACGGGTTGATGCCGATGGCGCTGCGGCGCACGATGGTCAGGTTGGACGACTGGGTGCTGGGATCGAACGGCATATAGCCGAACGTTCTCAGCTGGCGGAACTCGTTGTACCAGTCGCGGTCATGGAGGATGCCGTATACGCCGGCCTGCGGCATTTTGTCCACAAACATCATCTTGGTGCCGAGCCCGGTCTGGTCCATGTTGAAAGCCATGCTCAGGACCTTGACCATCATGTTGGCGTTGATCTCGGGTGCGAGCGTAGTCATGAGCCGGCTGGGGTTTGAGACGGTGGTCACGTGCCGCATGTTGTACATGGCGGACGGCACGACGGCCAGCTGCGCCGCATAGGTGCGGTAGAGCGTGGCCATCTCCTGCATCTCCTCGGCGGTCGGATGCTCCGGGTCGTCCAGATGCAGATGCACGTTCGGCACGTCTCCGGATACGATGGCTCCCCTGATCGCCTCCATGAAGTACCCGTAGGTGGCTATCCTGTCGGCGTTGGTGAGGGTGTCGATCTGCGCATCAATGTACTCGGACAGCTGACCCTCGGACAGCAGGGATGTTTTGAGCACATTGGCGGAGATGGACCGGGTCTGCCTGGCCGAGTAGTTGAGCGGCAGCATGACCTGATCAGCCTTGCCGAAATCACGCTTGAGCAGATCGGATCGCTGAGCGTCAAAGACCTCCATGCGAGGGGTCTTGACGGCCGTGATAAGCTTCGCATCCCCAAACGGGAACGGATGCACGAACCGCTCAAACGGTGAATTCCAATTATACGTGAGGATGGCCGAATCGGGCGCGATGCGCGAGAGAAGATCCATGAACGCATTGAAATGCCCGTTGTGCGCCAGCTGCCGCTGCGGATCAGGATACATGTACCGCAGGAACGAGTCTACGCCGTTGCGCAGCACCTGCGGCACCTCCTGGATGCCGTAATTGGACCCCTTGATGGCCATGCCGTTCAAGAAGTCCTGGTTTGAGATGCCCATTATCGCTTACCTCCAAAATAGGTGCCATCCGCCTTGCGCGCTTCGGCCAGTATATCCCTTTGCTGGTCCGGCTGGCGGCTGCCTCCGATGCCCAGCGCCGCCCCGGTGTCGTCGGAGCCGTTGAGCAATCCGATGTAGCTTTCGGACACCCGGTCCAGCTTGGCCTGCAGGATCTTGATGTCCTCCTCCGCCTTGGCCAGCGCCACGGCGGGATCCTCGTCCTCCTGCCTGCCGCCCTTGGCCTTGCCCTTGAGCTCCTCCAGGTACTTGTCCGCCTCTGCGGACGGATCCTTTGGAGGATCCTGCTCCGTTCCGCTGTCCTGCGGATCCTTGTCCTGATCCTCACCGTCTTTGGGATCCTTGTCCGGTTCGGTGATCTGCACTTTCGGTGGCATGCCTGCTCCTTTACTATATACGTTTAATCCCGTGCCCAGGATTCAGGTGTGACTGCCAAGCGCCATCTTTACTTTCCAGCGTCACGTGGCGCATCCTCCGTAACTTGGCACGGGTGTCCATGCCCACGTACAGGCGGCAAGGGCACTACCAGTATACGCAGATGTCAGATGTAATCGAAAATATCAGCCCGATCATCATCGGTGTGAAAGCGCAGCTTGTTGATGTGCAGGGTGCGCCGCAGCAGCTTGACTATGTCCGGATCATAGACGGCATGCCTGGCGATCAGATACGGATCCAATGTGTAGGTGGGTATGGTCTTGAGCTCTTTTCGGTTCGCCTCCACATAGAGCCATCCTTTGATGGGCAGGCCGTACACCCGGTAGCTTTTCTCCCGGGTTATCAAACTGAATCGCGGCCTGGCTGACTTGGGGCGTTTGATGACGGCGGCACCGGTCACATCCCTGAAAGCATTTTCGGTCTGGTACGCCTTGTCCCTGCCCCGCAGACCCTCCGAATAGACGGCCGGTGACGGCTGGCGGGTATAATGGAACAGTACATCGTTGCGCCACACGTAGTCGCTCTGCTCAAAGTCCCCGGATGTCACGCCATAGTAGGAGAAGTACGGATTGTGGATGAACCCTGCATTGCTGAATGCGGTCACCCTCCTGCGCCTGGTGCGGAACACGGAGGATGCGATGGATGTCAAGGGCGCAGGCTCCGTATCCAGGTACCTTTTCGCCTGGTCTTCGATGATGAATTCATCCAACATCATCTTGTCGATAGGATAGCTGCTGAATTGCGCGCTGTTCTGCTTATACGTGTTGGCATCCGTCATGCAGAGAAAGAACCCGTAGGGCTGCCATGGATGCTGCTCGGCCCATTCGGCCGCCTTGACTGATCGTGGCTTGGCATCCCTAATCAGGCACATGATGCCGTCGTTCTTGGTCTCGTACCCCTCCGAATATAAATTGGCCCAAAAGCCCTGCCGTATGGCTTTGAGCTCGTCACGGCGGCGCACCAGTATAGCCCACATGGCAGCCTTGGCACGCCATGTGGCGAAAGCCCAATGCGACCAACTGTAGGTTTTGCCGATGCCCCTGCTGCCGATGTCAAAACCTATCGCCGGGTTGCGCGACAGCTGGTATTTGGACAGGTCATACCATGGCCATATATGCCCATGGATATCCACATACTCCTTTTCAGGATCATAATCCCTATCCGGCTGCATCAGCGTCTGCCTCCTACTCTGCGTATCTCAAACGGTATCGGCACCAGGGTCGGGCCGCTGCGCAACCTGACCTTGCGCAGTTTGCCAGTCTCTTTCAATCCATATGTAAACCGCTTGACAAAGGCTTCATCCGACCGTTTGCGTGTAATGACATTGCCATCCTTATCATATTGCAGGGGATCAAAATGATGCTGGCCATGCTTGTCTGTCCAAGTACATTCGTACCGCATGCGTTCCTTGCAGTCGGCAGGGCATCCCGCCGCTTTGATGGTCCAGTCATGGGTCCTGGCATCCAATTCGACATAGGTCTTCTGCCGCACGAATCTCGCCATGGTAAAATCGCTCTCATTGTCCCACGCGCCAAGCTCGTAGGGATCCACTTTGATGCCGACAGCAGGCTTGGACAGATGGATTGAATCGGTATCACTGTACATGAACGAGTCGTAGTTGGCGTTTGCCGCCCTGATGGTGATCCCCCTCGCATAGGCCGTGATGTATGCGCCCACGGGTATGTAGCCGCCCGGCCTTTCGTCCAGATAGTCCAGACTACGGATATATCCATCGTCCACACTGAAAAGTTTTGAATGACCCACAGGCGACTGGGCGAATTTGCCGTACAGGTTGTTGAGCATGAGCTTTGCAAACTGCCGCAGCACCTTGTTGCCTTTTCTGCCTGCCTCCTGCTTGGCTTCATACCATTTTGACACGTATGCGTCAAAGGGCGCGACGACCGCATCGAACGTCCATATTTTGTCTACCTGAATATGATCGATATCATAGCATTCCTGAAAAAGTTCAAAATCAGGACGGCATAGCGTCAGATCCATCTCAGTGTCGCTGCCGGTGATATGCGTCTCGGCGGTCCATATGTGTTTGCCGGACTGGATGAAAGGGAACTTGCCTGGTTTGATATGGAAACTGGCACTGAATCGAACAAAAAACGGCGTATCCGAGTTCAGCAGTTCAGGGATGGATCTATCGGACACATGCGGTTCGCCGCATGGATAATTGTGATGCGCCATGGCTGTCGGATACAGGGAATTCACATCATAGACGTGCCCTGCGCCTACGATCCTGTCCTCCACTTTCGGATTGACATAGCACCAGCCGCCATAATACCCTTTGCGCAGCTCCTGATCAGTCTCCGCATCAAGCTCCGGGAACCGATACCGATAGGCTTTGTTGCGGCTTTTCCGACTTTTGCCGGAGAAAGTGGAGAGATACTCGCGCATGCACATGCTGCCGATGGTAAGGCACTCCCGCCATTCCGGCGTGATGTCGTCCAGCTTTTTGAGGGCTTCAGCCACCACCAGCACGTCGTTCTGCACGTATGCCCGCTCCTGTTCGGTCATGCGATAGCCCTCTGGTCTTGCCTTGCCGTAGTCTACAGTGCCCTTGAGCTTCTTGTGCTCGGTGTCGAAATTTTTGCCGATCACATCGACTGAAAACGGCAACAACTTCAGTGAGTCCCGCAGTTCTACGGTCTTGTTGGAAAGCCGAAACGCACATTTGTAAAAGGTGCCGGTGCCGTTGCACAGAACCACGATCTCGCCTCTCCCCACATGCCATTTGGCCTTATCATCCACATTGCGAGGATCGCGAAAGTGATAGCCATGATTGACCAGCCAGGCCAATATGAAGTACACATCCCAGGTCAGATTGTGAAAATAGATGATCATGTCGCCATCGACTGACCATAGGCGTTTGAAGAATTCATCCAGATTGTCGTCCACATACACGCCAGGCTTGTCTATGCAGGTCAATGACGTGGCCCATACCCTGGTGTCCTCGGGCACTTCGATGTTTTTCAGCGTGGTGTCGTCCCCATAGGCCAGCTCCTGCGGAGGAACGGTCGACTCCGTATCAGCCACCCAGTAGGTCGGATCCTTTTTTCTGCCACGCATGCCACATGTCCCTGCTACAGTTTGATATTGAGATTATGCCTCGCCAGACCCAAATAGGCAAACACCCCACTCACATCCGGAGCGGCCGGCATCTTGTCGCCCTCAGCCGGAGGCGAGATCAGGATGAACCAATGCTCATTGGACGCAAACCGATACATCGCATCCAGCTCACGGCTGTTCATCCTGTTCAAGGCATCCATCACATCCTGGATGTCCTGCGGATGCACGTTGGCGTACTCCAGGCCCGTATGTATCGATGCCTTGAAACCCTGCCTGCCGTTCTCGCGACGTGATTCCAGGAAACGCCTGGAATTCTGATGCCGCAGAATGTTCGGCAGCTTTGCCGGATTGCCGTAAAACCCCCTCGGACTGATCTCCGGCAGCCCCAGCCGTATGCGGTTCGCATTCGCCTGGATATACCCGGCCCTGATACGGCCAGCCGTTTTTCCGGACACCTCGGTAGCATGGCCGTTCAGATCCACAAACTTCAACGGACTGTAGTCCTGCCTGGCCTTGGCCATGGCTTCTTTCCGTATCGCCGTAGCCCTAAGCCGCTGATTGCGTCGTTCGATCTGCCGCTGCGTATGCGAGTGGACATAAGCAACGTTCCTTACCGCCTGCAGACGGCCGAACGGCACCTGCTTTGCTTTCATGTACCGCTTGAGAGTGGTCAGCGAAAAACCGGCCTCGGCAGCGAACTGGCGCTGCGTGAGACCGGATCGTTTCCAAGCGGTTCTAATCGACTTCATTGTGCCGGTTGGGACGGCAACACAATGGCAGCCACCCTCAGTACGCTGATTGCCCCTGCCTTGACATAGGTAAGGCAATCATCGCAGATGACCAGATCGGAGACCGGTTCAATGGACTGCACATGCCTCACTTCTCGCTTGCAGTTTTCACACTTCATAGTGCAACTCCTTTCAGGACAAGTCTAACAGCAGGTCGCTGGACAGCACATCATCGTGTTCCCTGGCATTCTGGTACACATCATGCATATGCAGCCACAGTTCCGACAGCATGGATCCAGCTTCATACACGTTGGTCAGCGCTTCGGAAAACATATAGCTGTCAAAGCCATCAGGCATAATTCCGCGAGTGCTTTCATGATCCATGCGTATAGGCCAGGCACTGATCAGCCATCGCAAATCTATCTCGCCAGCACTGCCACAGACATACACGACATATCCATCGGTTTTCAGCACGGCCAAAGGGCCATCAGTTTCCTCCGGCCACATAGCCCGGCCCGAGTTCAAGCAGTCGGACACTTCATCTACAAACGCTTTCACAGCTTTAGGCCACCAGCGAGCCGCATCATCAACGATATGCAGTGCATCGGCAGCCTTGGCATCATCAGGTTTCAGTCCTGCAAGCCCATGCAGGCTGAATCGATAGGAATCATATACCATATAAGCCTGCAGCACAGTATTATCATTATCATATCTAAATTCCTCATCCTTGATGATCTGTCCTGCCTTGACCTTTTGGATTATCAGTTCAGCACTGGTGCCAGCCATGCTCATTTTTTGTTTCCTCCTTGCCATAACACACGCGCACAATACACGCACCTGCAAGTATAGCACATAAGCGTTCAGCATGACAAGGACTTGCAGGTTGGTAGCA
>JAAOBB010000129.1_pt1 | contig 18944 bp, 26 predicted proteins | sample 7267541 | NCBI WGS metagenome assembly JAAOBB01 (sample SAMN14345205, study PRJNA599270) | viral metagenome | isolation source: viral-like particles (VLPs) isolated from bee gut | host: Apis mellifera | place: Switzerland:Lausanne | collected 2017-01/2018-02 | reverse complement strand
CAAGTACCAACACATAACGTACAGAAAACATCTCGGGCGTGTCGTGGTGTGGTGTTGTGGTATATTAATGAGTGAAAGGAACGGTGGTTATGATGAACAATGATTATATCGAAAGTGTTTCAAGGGTAAACGTAAATGAGATTGTCAAGTCTTTGGAGCTTAAGCCTTGGATCAGCAAGTACAATCCTGGTGAAACTCGTTATTATCTGAATGTTAAGGATCTTGAGAACTTGTGCTTGAAGCAGACTTATTATAAGTCTGGCAATATTAGTGGTGTTGAATATCTTGACGCGGATGGTGAAACGGTTACTGTAGCTCATTCTCGTTTTTACAGCTGGTATAACAACAAGACGTATGTCGATCAGGCTGGTTGCGTGCATACGAATTGGCGGCCCTATGGCACTGTTGGTGAGAATTTTGCTGAGGCTGTAGCTGTGGCCCTTGGAAAGCGTTTTGGTTTTAAAAAGTAAGTTGATATGATCCCCGGAAAAGTCCGGGGATTTTTTGTTTTTGAGTTTGACTTTTCTATAGCATGTGTTATACTGAGTATTGAAAGGTAAAGGTGGTTATGATGAGAAACATAAAGAACGATAACAAGATCAGTAAATTTTCGGACATTGATATTGAGGACAATGGTGAATATGTCAGCACTGTCGCCTATGTTATTGCAAATACTAAAAGATTCTCGGATAGCTATTCGCTTACCTATATTGATAAACAGCAACTATTTTTCGATTGCAAAAGCAAGAAAGGCTATTACTTCACATGTGAAGTTCAATTTTCAAACAACGTTTTAGTTGGTATGAACGATAGTTCAGATGATAGTTATAACGGGTTCATAATTAAGATTTTTGAAGTTAACGAAAACACAAAAGCTATTGATTTTGCTGATTGGCTTGTTGATAGGATGGACGAGTTTCTTGGTCTAGAACATAAGGAAAGTTATCTAGTGACAGAATAAAATAAAGGCCCCGGCAATTGCCGGGGCTTGTTTGTTACTTCTGTAATTGTTTGACAAGTTCGGTAAGCTGGTCTACTGATTCCTGTAGTGTCTGAATCTGGTTTCGTGCTTGGATAACGCCGTCCAATACATTTCGGCCGTCGTTCCCTCTGGTTTCGATCAGTGCGTTTCGTGTCTGTATTGGCAGATCATCCAGTATCTGGTGCGCATGATCGAATAAGTTTCTTCCGTCTTGGTCGCGTGTATCGTAGATATCTTTGGCTGACAATTCGTCTTCTCCTTGCAATATTTCGTTTGCTCGTGTGATTATTTGTTCAACATCTATGCCATTCGGCGCACGGTCGGGACAGTCTGGATGATCGGTTCCGGGAATCTCCCTGTGCAGATAAACGTTGCCAATAGTTCCGTTATGTACGAGTGGTCCTAAATTGTATCGTCTGCTGATGTAGGCGCATAGTTGTGCGCTTGCTTCTGCGCATGCGTCGGTGAATTGCGCTTTTGGTATGCCTCCCTCGTGTTCGATTGATATTCCTGTTGAATTTGAAAAAGAGTTAGAATCAGCCCATGCCGTGTCCTGTTCGCTTACATACTGGTGGATTGTGCCGTCTGCTCCTATCCCGTATGTGGCTGAGGCTTGTACGCTCGGGTCTTTGAAAGTCGCGTCCGTTCCGGCAAGATAGCCGCCCATGACGTGCAGTGTGATATGAGTGACCCTTTTTCTGCCTTTGGTAAAATTAGGGCTTCCGATCCACGTGCTTTCCATTGGTCACGTCCTTTCCCTTGTCTTCTGCGAATTTTTCCATAACGTTCGTAGAATTTTTGAAAATGTTGATTACCGGCGTGTTTTCTAATTCTGGAAAAATAATGATGATGTTTTCCAGTATTGAATTTATCTCGGTGATGATGACGTAAATGCATGTCAGCGCGGTAAGCTGTATGGTTACGCCAAGATTGATAATGTTTTCGCCTTGAGCAAAATCAATCAGTGCGGCCATGGCGATAAAGGCGATGAACGCGAATTTATGCCCTAGGCCTTTGCGCATGACTGATGACGATATGGTGCCGGACAGCCAAGCGCCGACATATCCGGTGATGATGTCCAATATCATGAAAAGAAGCGTAATTACTACGATCTTTCCGATTCCTACAAAATCCATTGTATTTTCCTCACTTTCCGATTAGCGCTCCTACTACTTGCATAAAATCAGCCTTGCACTGGCGCGTGTCGAAACGCACGTCGCCAGTCCTGTAGGCGGCAAGCAAATTCGCGACAATATTATCAGACTTTTTAACATATATGGTATGTTCGTTGACTTTCCTGTAGTCAAGAGTATAATGATATTCGGCATGTTTTTTGACACGACGGCTGACAAAATATGAGATCGAATCCCCGATCTTAGACCATACTCCGAACGTTCCGCTGTCCTCGGTTTCAAGCGTGAACATATATCCAAGTCGCGGATTGAACGGTTCCACTAGTCCGTTGATATCGTCCAAAAACCTGTTGCTGATAGCGTAATCGGCATAGTCTGGATCATATTTTCTTAGGAATTTCCCATACCTTGACTTTTCAACTTTTGCTGAAAAGCCAGCATAATCGGCAAACTCAATGCCAATGAAACCATCACAATAAGTTTTGAACTGCTCGTGCTTTTTCTGCTGATCGTTTATGTCTATGTGGAATTTTGAAAAGTATGGGTTGGCTTGACTGACTGCATTCGATAGGAAAAGCACGCGAGTATGATCGTGAGTACGATCAACAGTATTATAAAATTCTTCAAACAATGTCACCTCATTGCTCAGGAATCTCAAATTGTCGGGGAACACTTCGTCGTAAATGATCCATCGAACATCAGGGTACGGTATGGACTTTTTGCCGCCCGACTGTGAAAGAGCGAGAAAATACCCGGCAGTATGCCATTCATTATTGTTTTCCTTTTCGTCTTTCGCCTTGTCGCGCCGCCATTGTAGAGTATTTCCGTTTATCCTGAATTCAAAATTCTTAAATTCAAATAAAATGTCGTCCATCCACTTTTCCTTAGCGCCACCCTTTATTTCAACGTCTGTCCGACGAAGATAAATGAACTGTGCGCCGGTTTTTATCGAATCCCTAAGGACGTGGCGTTTTGCGTCAAATGTTTTACCCAAGCCGCGCGCGCCTATGATAAAATTCCAAACAGCGTTGTATGAGAGTATTCTGTGCAGACTGTAGTAGTCCTCTTCACTGAATTCCATCAGACATACCTCCTGATCTGCCAAGAATTTTCAAAATACGGAACTTCTTCTACGGCGTTTTGATAGTTTGGCCCTTTGCCGGGGCCGCCATGCGAAAGCGTCTGTTCCTGACCGTCAGCAACAAACCCTTCTACGTGGTCAAAATACGGACGTGATCCCAAAAGCAGAAGATCACCAGACTTGACTTTTGATATAGCGTCCTGTATACTCATGTTAGATGAGTCTGCGATAAGGTTTCCTTTTGCCGCCATTGCGCCCGTGTAATTTCCGACATCAATGCCAGTGACATCCATGTAAGCTCGCCACCATAGGCCAGAACAATCCGTGTATCCTGTAGAGTCGGGATTAAGCCGTCCGGGTCCTTGCGAGTAATCGTATTTGCCGATCCGTGCTTTCACCCATTCAACAACTTTTGAACTTGAACCCGATCCCGTGTCCGATCCGTGTTCAGTCTGATTGTCGTTGTCCACTGGAGTGCCCTGATTGAATTTTTCAATATAATTCTGTGCAGATGATGGATAAAATGTACGAATTTTCCCATTATCATGCAAATATATCGTATTCTGCTTGACATGTATCCATGCAGTCTTGTCGTTCGTTCCGCTGATCGTCGGCGTGTTGCCGCCCGGACTCGTGTCCACATCCCCGGATTGGCCAAAATCAGGAGGCGCGCTTTGACCGTCCCAATTCTTCAGCAAATCATACACGGTATTATAACGATTCTTGTAACTTCCTAGCACCGAGTCATTCAGAGCGGCCGAATGCAGAAGATCAAGACTCGCGGTAGAGCTTACCGAACCGATCACGCGAAAAGCCGATACGGGCGACTGGTGGTACATGCTCATAAAAAATATTCGCTCTTTGATATTCGCGGCGGGGAAACCGTACCTGTCACAAACGCCAGAATAATCGTGATAATCTTCTTCCCACTGTGCTTGCTGAAACGCATGATTCTCAACTCTTTTCGACCATTCGATCCAAGCATTCCCCTCGGCTTGCGTAATGTATCTCAAATTCCAATTCGCCGAGTTCGACTCCACTTGGCTTGCTAAGCTGTTTGCAGAATTTTTAAAATTAGACCATCCGGCCGGATCGGCAGAACGCCCGCGATTAAGCAGACCGTATGCCCTTGTCCCATACCACTGCATCATGCCGATAGTGATCGGGTCGCTAAAGTTTACAGAAGACCAGTTGTTGTTTGATTCAACTTTTCCTATAACATACATGGCATACAATGATTGATTCGACATGATGATCTCCTGTGATTAGTCTAACATACGCAATAGGCCCCGTCAAACCAGACGGGGCCGTTTCAATTGTTTTCAGAACGTTGGGCCGAGCGTGACATTGAAGATCAGCTCATTGTTCGCGTGACTCCCGGCACCGATAATCAGTGTCGGCTGTTCGCCATCCGCTTCATTGTTGATCCCCATGAGCAGAAGTTCGCCGGATGTCGTTGCCCCCGGAAAATATCCAGTTGGATTGACAGCCTTGCAAAACGCCGGCAACCAACAAACTTTTTCGTTCATGGTCCAGTCGGCGTGACCCTCTTTCGCCTTTATTGCGCCACGTAGTGATATAATACCGCCCTCATAGCTCGCCCAATTTTCGCCGTCCAACGTTACGTTCGGCCCGACGCGGAAACCCTCAAGTTGAGGAAAATCACCATCCGAAGATCCTTGAACAATATCAGCTAACCGGTGCCCCAAAAGATAGGCTCCCTGATCGTTCGGATGTGTAGAACTTGTGCAAAGATCGTACCGTCCCCGCAGTGCAGTGTAGCCAAAACGGATCACTCTGACCCATGGCCCCATTTGAGCCTCGCGAATCAGCTTAGCATACAATGCGTAAAGTGTCATGGGTAGAGGGTTGGCTCCGTACTGCATGGGATAGTAGATTATTTCAGCATTTTTAAAAGAAGCGTGCGCTGAAACAAAGAAGTTCTTCATAGCTGAGATGACATTGTTGTCGCCGACTTTGTTGTCGTTCTGGCCGCCCGTTACTACAACATAATTTATATCATCAGCGTTGGCTGAATGCTCGGCTTTCGCGCGGTTCAACTGTCCCGTGTACGTGTCGGCAGTGTTGCCGTCAGCCGTGTGTATGAATCCAGCCCCTCCTACGCTGTAGTTGAAAACATTTGCATTAAGCAAACTGCCCATTACTGCATAGCAGTTCTTGTTTTTTTCGTCGCTTGTGCCGTATCCTTGTCCAAAAGAGTCGCCAATCGCGATAATGTTCGGCCTTTGAAGGCTTGATACTTTCAAGAATCTTAGATCGGACTCGTTCTTGGTATAGGATGTCCCGCTGTCAGCCTTGCCATTGAGTTCAACTTTTGTCGCAAAACGACTGTCGGCTTGAGTGCGATTGTACACGTCTGCCGTATCAGCCTTGGCCCTGATCTCGTCGCGCATTTGTGTTCCGTCGTTCGCGGAATTCAGGCCAGCCCCTTGAAGAATATTCAAAGCATTATTGGCCGAGCTTTGTGCGGAATTCGCTGAATCAACACCCTCTTGGGCGGTTTTCTGTGCCTTGTCTGCGGATGTTTGCGCGGCTTTTGCCTTGTCGTCTACTTCTTCAATTCTTTTTTTATTAGTGTTGGTGTCTGTTGCTACGGTGTCGATGGCCTTGTCGATCCGGGTCATGTCGCCGTTATAGTCGCCGCGCCATGACGGCTTGTCATCGTCGGAAAATTGTGATAGATTGTAATTCACGGTTTTGTTAGTGCTTGCCATTTTTTCATCCTTTTTTGTCGGTAAAATAATACCACATTTTAAGAAAACGTTATCATTCAGGATTGTTTGACCAAAGATCGCCTCTCCCCTGAAAATCGCCAGGCACCGGATTAAGCCGTTTGCTGGCGTTGAGATCATAGCGGCGCGCCGGTATCTGCATGTCGTCATACTCTTTCGCCGTAAGCTCCATGGTATCATAATCCTGTGCGAATAGTCCAAAATATCTAAGATTATCATACATGTCGCCAAGGACAAAATTGATTGACTGCGTTTTGCCTCTGACCGGACTGAAAGCAACGCCCGACTGCTCGGCACCGCTGATAAGATCGCGCAATTTTGCCTCAAGATCATCCAAAGCTTTTTGCAATGATATCGACAGCAGATCAAGCGCATTCTTGACTTGTTTTTCAAAATCGTCAAGATCGTCTGACATGTCATTGAGATAGCATACTATCTTGTTCAGATTGCGCTTGAGTTCTTCAATTTCTCTTAAAGTCGTCAGCGTGTCGCGGTAGGTGAATGGTTGTGATGTCGTGTACCGACGCGGCCGATCATCCAGAATGCTTAAGGGGAGACTGCCTCCCCATGTGTAATTATCCATTTTTTATATCCTGTCCTCTATGTGGTATAATGGCATGTAATCTCGTCGCATTTGGTCAGCCGTTCCCCAAATGCCCATAAAACAGCTCTCAAGTTCGTTCACAATCATCATGTCGATATTCAGCATGGCCGAACGCCACTCGGTAATCAGCTGTGCTCCCGACACGCCCGAAAAACCAGCCGAATGCTGTAAAGTATTTCCAACATCATTTGAATGATTGAAGTCAGTGGCTGAATGTGACACGGATTCCGTGTCGCTTGATTGTGAATTTTGCGTGTTGGTTTCAGCATGCGATTGCGTACGATCTGCCGTGGTGGCATTATGCGTAAAATCGCTTTGCGTCTGCGGGTTTTCCGAGTGGAAAGAGGTCGCGTCAGAATCCGACGATGACTTGGTGTCGCTCGTTCCAGTCACCTTGGACGACTGGTCCCCATTGGACTTGCCGGATGATTCCGAAACATTATTTGAATCAACTTTAGAAGTCATGTCAGTAGTCAAAAGCGGATCATACTTTTTCTGTTCTGACGCATAAAGCTGATTATAGTATGGCATGATCTCGTTCATTGTGCGGCCAAGGTAGAACACAAACTGCTCTACCGTCTCCTGACCTATTTCGCGCAAAGCGTAATGTGCGGCGATCTTGTGATTGAGTTCCGGCCGGTGTTTTTCATCAAAAATCGGATAATGCGCTGAATCAAGATGAAGTTTCGCGTCCGTATCATACCCCAAGGCTATGACATTTCCAAGCGTCAATGTAAAGTCAGCCGCGCGATCCGGCATGGCAAGATCACTGTAGTCTGTCATCGTCGCTTACCGTCCTCTCGTCAGCGTCCAGTATGCCGCTACTGCTGTCGTCACCCCATGATATACCAAGGTCAAGATTAGGCCAAAGGCTGTTGATCTGATCCACGGCCTGTTGGCGGGACTTCAAAAAACTTAGACGAAAAACATTTGTAGCAGACTCGCCCGACTTGACTTCATCAACAACGACGCGCTCCTTTTTCTCGGAATTATTGTTCTCTATGCCCAAGAATTTCACACATTCGTTCCAAATCGTCGCCTTGTCGTGCAACAGCTTATCGATAAGATACTGTGATGTATTTGGGAATTGTTTGAACACGTCAAGAATCGCATTGTTTCCTGTGATATATATCACGGGCAGTCCTTGGCCGCGCTGTTGCATGACATTTTCCATGGTATTCTTCTGCTTTTCGTCACACTGTATAATCAGCGGAACGCTCTGATTGTCAAGATTAACGTCCAGCGCACGATCCACTAGCGCCAGTCTTTCAGCATACATGACCATAATATCAATCATTGGAGAGCGCAATTGATTATCCCAAATCGGGACGCATTCACGCGACCCTAATTCACGGTACGTGTAATTTACTGCTACTGGTTTAAATTTTGTTGGATTATAATAGTTGTTTATTTTGCCATTATATGTCGCCTGTGTTGCCATCCAACGGTGTTTTCTTTTGTCCGGGAAAAATATGACGAGTCCTCTTTCAAAAAGAGTCATTTCAATAAAACGCTCATCCATGCCTTTCGGCAGATTGATCCATTTGAAACGGCTTATTGCCAGCATTTCAATCAGCCGCTGATACATTCTAACGCGCGTTGTTTGTTGCAGATCACCGTAATTATATTGGACATTACGCCAATCATCAGACATAGTACGCTTGAATGCTTCATTTCTACGCCGTCCTCTGCTTCTGCTCATTGTTCAAAACCTTTCTAATATGAGATTCCTTTAAGCGGTTCGTTGTCTGCATAGTCGGTGACTCCGATATCGTCAGGGTTCTTCCAAACGGTCACGCCCTTTTCAAAAATTCCTTTGATCGTAAGCCTGAACTCCTCGGGGCATGTCGATGACCTGATGTATAGCTCATGCATTTTCCAGTATGTGAATTTTTCCATGCACATGAGCGACTCAGGCGGCACCAAGAATCTTTGAACATAATAGCCGTACCGTAGCCAGAACTCGCCGATATTCCGCATGGCGGCCGGACTAATCATCTTATAGCGTAAATGCAAGTCCCATTTTTCCAAGGCGAAAAGGAAAGCGTCCCCGCCCATGCCGCCCGACAGCGACGGCTGGCTTAGCTGAGCGTCTTGGACATGCGCGTTGATCCCGGCTATCGTGTTGGCATAATCACCGGACGCGACAGCTAATCCCAGCGATCGGTTCATGTCCGCGAACTGCATGGTCTGCTGGTTTGACAAATTGGTAGAAGCTGTGCTATAATTATTGGCTTGCGCTGTTTGCGCCGCATTGGTTATGAGCGTGTTCGCCAGATTGGCTGTTCTGGTGGCCGTCCTCTGCTCGTTAGCCGCCCAATTTGTGCCCATGTTAACGGCTGTTCCAACACCCGCGCCGATCGCGCCGCCAATGTTGCCGCCCGTAAGTTGGCCTAAAGCTCCCATTGTACCATTTACGCCAGTCTGTATTTGGCTGATAAGATAATCAGTTCCCTGTTGCTGTGCCGCAATGTCGTTACTTTCCTGTAAACTGCCATTGTTGATTGCGTTTGAAGCATTTCTGTTTTGGTTGCCAAGCTGTGTCTGGCGCGTGTTGTATGATGTGCCGGCATTGGCTTGTGCGTAGGCATTATTGATCCCCATTTGGGTTTTTTGCTGTGCCCAATCGGCCGTGTTATACTGGTACTGTATGCTATGCGCATTGCTCGCCAAATATGCGATTCCCTGGTTGTTGACCATGACCAGCCGGGGCCAGTCTACCACGCCGACAGCCATGTTCATATCTTCGCCGCCAGCGTAATGCTCAGGATAGTACATGCTTCTAGGCCCGGGTGCGCCAGACCAGATTGACTCGTGTATTTCAAGATTACTCTCTCCCACGTATTGCGGCTGAATAATCAGCGAACTGCCGTTTTGCAAAGTCATTTCAATATATGAATACGGGTAAAGCATAAACTTTTTTAGATTATGGTATCTTTGTGGAATATGATTCAAAAAAATCTGTCTAAAATTATCGTCCGTGTATGAAACCTTGTCATATGTCGCCCATGCTATGATATACATTTTCACTAGACTGGCTATGGCTTCATCGCCTTGCGGGACTCTACCGCCGAACGGTTTCACTTCTTTTGCAAAACGCAAGTCTATCGACTTTTTCGGAACCATCCATATGCCGATTATGCCCTCGGAAACCCAAGGAAACTCTGAGGCAAGCAACATGAAGTTTGCAAAAGACCCCGAACTTTCAAAATAGTTTACAGAAACTCCGTTTGTCATGCCGTTCACGTTAGAACCTACTGCTGTCTTAAGTTTCGGGTCTTCCTTTGTTTGAGGATCAGCCGTCAGATCAGTTGAAGAAACAACTATGATCCCCGGCGACTCTGGGTCTTCGTCCGTGGCGGGGGCCATGAAAACGTGTTTGTGATCCTCTTGAATCTGTGGCGTGTTGCCAAGATCAAGTCCCTCTGGAATATCAAGATAATTTAAACCATAGTTTTCATTCTGCTTGTCGTTAGCTATGCTGATATGTCCGCGTTCAACAAAGCAACGTCCAAGTTTCACATCAAACTGAAAACTTTGCCACACATCCAGCATAATATGAAAACGTGTGACATTAGCATTGACATAATCCACAGATTGTATAAAATAATACCACTTGCGCTTATCGTCAAAATCGTAATCATTATCCACGATCATGTAATTGTATTTTGACGCGCGATTAAAAGCGATAGGTAGGTCAACAGGGAGGCCGAATTTGACCATTGTTGAATTTTTTATTACATCTTTTTCAAGACGATTAAAATATTTGTCCTGATCCGCGTTGTCTGAAAATTTTACGATATCGCGGTATGAAGCGTCCCACGTGACATTGCAAAGGGAGATCGTAGAATTCGGCGGCCATGAGGCCCATGTAAGCGTTTTTTCTGCCATTATTTGTCCTTACGAAAAACCGGCTGGCCCCGTAGGACCAGCCGGAACACTGCTATCAGTATACTACTTTTCGCTGTCGTCCGCAACCTTGCGGGTCTGACCGCCCGCAGTCACGGTCACCTGAATCTGCTGAGTAACAGCAAAAACAGTCACTTCGATCGTTGCGGTTCCGGCGCTTACGCCGGTGATCTTTCCGACTGGACTGACCTTGACGATATTTTCGTCGCTTGAAGACCATGTGACCATGTTGGTCACATCCGGCATGCGTCCATCGGTCATGGTAGCGACGACATGCAGTTGCTTGTCTTCGCCAACCCGCATTTCGACGGGCGTTCTTGGACTAAATTCAAGTTCTGTTACAAAACCAGGATTGAAACCAAGCAGACCGTCACCGACGATCGGCACGCGCAAGGTGTCGCTTGCAACGGATGAAACTTCGGGTGTTTTTGGATTGACGTACGTTGCCTTGGCGCGAACATCAACATAATTTACAGTTTCGTCAAGACCAACTCGCAAAATTCCAGTGTTGCTGATCTTGGTGAATTGGGACTTCACATTGCTTGCGATCTCGTAGATGATCCCGCCGTTTGGTGCAAAATCAGGGTAACCGTCCATGGATATCGTGGACACGACCTGTACCACGTCGCCGCGTGTGACGTTGGTGGGCATGACTGCCGGATTACCGTACTTTTGCAAACGAATTTGAAACTCTGGCTTGCTGGCTGTTGCTCCCGCTGGCACTTCAACGTCCTCTCTCGTGCCCTCGCCTGTCCAGAATAGAATCGCCGGAACGAAAGGCGAAAGCGAGATCGCCTCCTTATGATGTAGAAAATAATTTGTACCAAGGGAGATGGGGTTGACCACACCGCCCTGGGTCCCATAATAGTAGTCCCAGCAGAAGAAGAATTCTCTCGTGGTCAGAATGCATTGGAACCCATTAATGCCGATATCCTGACCGCTAATATCAATAATTCTTTGATTGGTTTTTGCATAATCTTCGTTAAACAAGACTGCCAAGGCGTTCACGTCAATGGCCGCATGGACTTCGGGGGTCATGAAAAGAATCAAATTTTCCTTGTTGACCACACTCGGCATGTGGCGAGCATTATACCGCGTGCTCGGCTTGATGGGGAGCGTGTTTACCCACTGGCGAATCTTGCGCAAAAGTTTTCTCGCGCGAGCCTGTGCCTCGGTGTCATCAATATTTTCATCGGTCACATCGTCCGCATGGACGCGATAGTAGCCGCCCAAATGTGCATACTCCGGGAAAAGATTCACCATGTGCAGATACTCGTCAAGATTATCTGAAGTACGTGGTGCCTCCATCAACTGAGCGGTAAACGACCCTAGCCCATTTTCTTCAAGAAAAGCGTAACGTAGCTGAGTCTCGTTCACTGTGAGCGGATAAAATTCCTCCCTGTTGACCGTGTGGAACGCTGTTTCCACATGCGGTGCGTACGTCCCGTAAATCTCATCACCAAGATACTCTTGCTTTGGATCGTACACGCGGGCCTTGATAAGACCAACGGCCGCTTCTTCGTAGGTCTTCCCGTAATTTTGCGCTGTCCGCTTGAATTCCGCTAGCGGGTTTGACCAAGATAGCTGATTGATGTATACTCCGGCAATTCGGTTGACAAGCGCGTCGTAAAACTCATTCCTTAAAGCCGGAAAATTCAACATATTTTCAAGGGATTGTCGCACGTTTCCCTTGGTTGCGGCCGGCACCCTACGCTGAAAGTCTCGGCTTGCCTGATTCCTAATTGCATTCAAAAATTCCACATTCGACCATTCGGTCAGCGGCCGTACGATCTCGCCGTTCTGATTACGCTGTTCAACGTCTGCCATAATTATACTCCCTTATCTTACTTTTTTGTTTCAAAAAGATCATCGATGGTGATATCGGTCGGATCAGGCTCGCCGTCACCGTCTGAGTCACCATCGGTCGCCGTGTCCTCTGCTGTTTTCACGTCCGGCGTGTCGTCGTCGATTCCTAAAGCGTCCATCATTGCGCGCATTTCGCGCACCGACTGCTCAAGGCTTGAGATTCTTTTTTCCAACCCATTATCCTCCTGTTTTTCCTCCTGTTCGGGTTGCGGATCGGGCTGGTTGCTGGTATCATCCTGATTAGTGGGTTCCGATTCCTCTGCTGGCGGATCGGTCTTGGTCTCCTCGGTAGTGTCTTCGTCTGCCATAGCATCTCCTTTTCTTAAAAATTTTAAAGCGTGGTATTGCCGCAATCACGCGACAATACCACTATGGATATGGGCGAGTCTATCTGTACATCGCATGACCCCGTAACGCTCACCGCTACGCTCTACATCCGGTACCGGCACGGTCTCAGCGTGTGATTCCCGGTCCGGCAAGCCAAATCAAGGTACGCCCCGCCTGATCCAAGTCCATTATAGCACAATATCGTCCCCGTAGTCGTCCAAAATGTGTTTTCCTTCAAAAAATTGCTCCCAGGGTATCGGCGTGTTGCGTGATATGCCCGACGATATGAGGTCAAAGCCGCCAGTCTTCTTCTCGCCCTGATATAATCCCACTCCTAAGATTCTTACTTTTTTGTAATCTCCCTCTATTTTCCATTTGCCGGTCTTGCGTTTGTCCAAGTCCAGTCCTATAATATCCTTTTTTGATCCTACCATCATAAAACCATCAGTGTTGGCATAGATGATCCTGTTTTTTTGCTTTCGCATAGCGTTCATTATCTTTCTTCTGCCTAAAGCCGTCACATACATGGACACCGGCAGATATGACGCACCGGTCTTATCATAATGTTCTACTCGCCAGTCCACTTTTTCATCATTTTCAGGATCAAGATATGGCTCAAGACATGACTTTCGTGGCACTGTGCCAAATTTCCCGACCATCGAATTCGGTATCCATTTCGCTAGAGTCCTTTGACCACCAGTAGACTTTTCCTTTACCGTATCCCATCCATCAACCCAAAGCTTGAAAAAACCTTTAGAGCGTGCAAACTTCCAGCCATGCTCGTACTCGTATATGCTGACTTCATAATTTTCTTGCAAAAGCTCCTGATCTATATCCGTCAGCGGCATGGTGATGTACCCGTGTGTTGATATCATGCGATCCCTATCGTCAGAGTAGACAAAATGCGGGGATGAGAGAAAAGCGTAGCCATCCTCTTTCAAATCCGCCCGAAAAGTCATCACATCAATGTGATATGGCATTGTTTTATCATACTCATATTTCCCATCATATGGTTCAGGCAGACCAAAAGGCAAAAATTCATCTCTAAGAATACTTGAATACATGCCATTACAGTCGATATCCACACATTGGTCATAGTCTCCCGGCAAAGCCATCACATAGCCGCCTATGTATCCAGCTCTCAGATCAGTGGACAATTTTTCGTCAAGGCTTGGAAACTTTTCAAAATATTTTTTCACGCCAAAATCATTACGAAAATTCTGCATGGCGTACGATCCGATCGTCAGGCCATGTATGCCCATCCTATCAGCCATCCGTATCGCCCGCATGGCACTGTCGGCCCCGCCCGTTCCGCCAAAGTCGCCAGCAAGTGCCGGGCGAGCAGTCGGGATCAAGTTTTCAAAAGTCATGACGCGGAATTTCAGGCCATCGGGATTAGTATAGGTCGCGTGGTATAATACACGATTCACGCCGCAAAGAACGTTGAACGTATTTTTCCCGCCCGTATGTTTCGGCCTGAAAATATGCAACATATATGCGATCCATTTTTCAAGATATTTATCACCATCGTAAAAATAGATGTCCACATTTTCTTTCAAATCCATGGCATACGCGAGCATAGCTTTAGGCTCTGCTGACAGTTTTTCACCGTCAGCAAAGTTTATTGTATCAGCCACCCATAAGCCTAGCAATCAAACCACCCTAATCATACTTTCTCACCATGTTCATAAAGTCTATAATTTGTTGTTGTGCGTTCGCCTTGTCAATTTTAGAATCATTTGCAAAAACAAACGTTGGCTTCTTGCTTTTACGTTTCAAAATCTTGTCCGGCGAATGAATCACCATTTGTATAAATCTGTCGAAGTTTGTTATATTATGCAAGAGATATTTCTGCGCTTTTGATAATTTTTGATACGAGTTCGCCAGCTTTGATCCGAATGCGCCCCTGAGTTTTCTATAGATGATAAAATCATCCTTTTCCCTAGAGTTAAGGCTCTCCCACCCTTTTTTCTTTCCGACATTCCTATATTCTTTTTTCTTTCGACGTTGCCGCTTGGCTGGCTTTCCCACCTTTTCGGCCACGTCAGTCATTTCACGGATAAGCTCACCACGCGACATCTTGCTTACAAAATTCTTATCCTTGAGAACATTTTTTGACCTTAGTATACTATTATTAAGCGTTGATCCTTGCAGTACGCTTTCCGAAAGTCCGCTTTCAGCAACATCCAATCCATGGTTTTCCATGTAGCGTTGCATTTTTACGGTACGATCTATGCGCTGGCTTTCGTAATTTTGCGCTCTTTGTATTTTGTTGACTGCCGCGTTGTGCCGTTTTTGCTGTTGGCGTAAAAGCTTGCGACGTTTTGACGGTGCTGAGGCTATCTGCTGATCCGTAACCACCGGACGATCCGCATACATGCGATCACGCTTGGTGATCGTCACTTTTGGTACATTGTAAAAACGTTGTAGAGTCTGTTCTCTTGCCACGTTCTGAGCATTTTCAAAATCTCTTGACAGTCCTTGCGCTACATTGCGTAGCTGTGTGGTCGTCAGCCTGTTCAATGTTTGTTCATCGTATGATCGTATTGTTGGGTTTGGTCTTGCGGCCTGATTCGCTCGCGCCTGTAGGCTACGTTGCCTGACTTGCGCTTTGCGGCGCTGGCGCTGGCGTTTTGACCGTGATGACATGCTCACCCCTTACATGATAAGGCAAATGCCGCCGTCTGTGTTACGGGACGGCGGCATTCGGGTGGTTTGATGATCCCTCAAGGATCACTACCTATTATAGCACATAATCCCTGATTGTCAAATCTCACTTCAAGACGGGATCAATTTCATAAAAATTGCGACCAGCACGAGAACGCTTCTGAACCACCTGAACCCTGATCGGCTTCTTCCAATCCTTAGGCTCGCCAAAAATTCCGAACATCGTGCGAAGAGATGAGACCAGCTGGTTTGAAACAGCAGAATAGCAAGAGTCATCATCTGCTACAAGGATCGTCCTCACCTGTGGCGTAATCTCGCCTGTTTGAGCGTCCGTGATCTCAACATTCTGCATGACCACGTCTTTCAAATTGAATGGCTCGTTCAAATGATCTTCAAGTCTTTCAGAAGTCTGGAGAACGCTGAAAACCTTGATCTTGCCCTTGTCGCTCTTAGTCTCAAAGGACGAGACGAAACTCCCGTTGCCACCCACTGGCGTAATATCCTCATTCTGTACGGTTGCTACTTCATCACTCATTTTTACCACCTTTTCCTATATTACTTGTTATCTTTTGTTTTCTTTTCACCGTCTAGCTCAACTTCGTGCGCATTACGGTAAAAATCATCTTCGCTCATGGTATACTCTTGCACTCCCAAGCGAACATCACTGGGCAAAAAATCCTTATAGTGACGACGAATGGACTTTTCGGCCGCTTCCTTAGTTTTAAAACGTCCGTTCACCCGTACCGTCTGCTTATGATACTCACCGGTCTTACGATCAATAGTAAGACCATTCGCTTCTGCGTAAAAACGAGTACGCTTCACATCAGCCATAATATGGGTTCTCCTTTTCTTTTTGGTTTTCTTTGATAAAATCTATAGCATTTTGAGCACGTTTATAAACGTCCTCATCTGATTGACTATACGATTGAATCGATATACATACATCACCAAAAACCATGTGCGCACTTAACGATATATTAACCATACCGGCTTGTCTTGCAATTTTACCAGATATCTTATTGACTACAGTTTCATTATCATTTGACATTATTTATTCCCTTCTTTTTCTTCTTCCTTGATACGTCTGAAAATCTCGCTCACTTCATTATGCACACGAGATTCATATTCATCAATATCCTCATCGATATGACTGTCCACTGAGGATTGAAACCTATAATCCAAATTTATTAACTCACCACTTAATTCCAGATATGTATTAAGCTTCATTTTTTCCTTTCAGATTCATGGTTTTCTATATCACTAAATATTTCATCAATCTTTTCGTGAACCCGATCTTTGAATTCTTTAAGACTCTCATTGTCTTTTTGATTCAATTCATCAGATTCGACATCGTATAGCTGACTGCCGCTTTCACCCCAAATTTCAACACAAGCATTCAGCTTCATTCAAACCACCACCTTATAATCGTTGAGTATGTTTTCAAACTCGCTTCTAGTATAGCGCGTCTGATCGTCCATGTCAAAATTGTTAAACATTTTTATCAGACACTGGCGTGTCCCCTCTTCATGATTGATAAGCATGACACAATCCCGCAGATCAGCTCCATGCACCCAGCATATGGCCCCCCAAGCCGCCAGAGACGGGATATTAACGCCATCCAGGGTCCAGACGTAAAAATTAGAGTTCAAAGCCTCAGTCAGCCCACTCATACCGTTTTTGCCGGTCATGGTGATACAAATATCAGAGAGTGCTACTATGCTGTCAGCCATATCCGTCTTATCCGACCACAGGCGCATAAGCACAGCCACGCCCCTGAAAAAACCCTCATAATCCCCGTGATCCGCGTTAAATTCACGCATATGCAGAAGCTTGCGCTTGCCTTTCATCGTGTGGCGCATTCTACTGCTGTCCAATATTCGATCATCAAAATACGACGACTCGCGGATATTGCGACCCTCAAAGCCATGTTTATGAGTTACTATCTTTCTGCCCATTTTCATCTTTACTCACTTCATTTATTACCTTATTCCACATTTCAGCATAAGCCTTACGATAGTAAGGCTTATAACTTTCCTGTATTGATCGGTCATCGATCTCATAATTGCCGCGCTTAGCGTCAAGACGTGCCCGTTGCTTGGCAAGAGCCTCAAAATACGCACACCCCACCAAAGTAACATTATTTTCAAACTCATCGATTATTATAGCAGTTATCGGTGCCATGGCACGAGAACCCCTTTTATGCGAAGAATCTTTCATTTCTTATCCTCCCTATAATCAGTCATCGCAAAAGACCATGCAAAACATGCTACCGTTATCGCCAGAAAAGACAGTCCATTAATCATTGTCAACCTACAATCATCCTTTTCCAAAGCCATATCGCAAAAAATATCAAAACCGCATACGGCCAAAAACGAATTACAAAACGAACTACAACATTAACAACGAATTCCAAAAATTCTAAAATACCTACTAAAATTGACAACAAAACAAACGAGACGCATTCTAAAAATCTACGCATATCAAACCACCTTTCACTTATCACCACTTGCTAGGATCACTATACCAATCCCAAAGCTGATCCATCGACAGCAGTCTCACAAATTCAGACATGGTATAAATACCAAGCCTGACATCCTCAGGATCAGCGGCATGGCGATAATCGTGCTCCATGATACGCCTAGCCTCTTTACTAGACAAAATCTCAAACTTAGGGCCATTCCACTTGCTATCCCTATTAATCCACTCATTACGATCAGCGCGACTATCAAAACGAACCAGCGCACCAATCCTATTACCGTCATTGTCAGTCGTATTAATTCCATAAGTGTTTTCAAAACCCCAGTACGCCATCATAACCACCTTTACCTTTCAGTTATAGTATATCATATATTCCGACGACTAAACACGTAAGACTGAGATTGATTGACAAAATCTCTAAATGCATAAATAAGCCAATTAATAAAACGACTACCGTCAAATTTCTTATTGGCATATATTAAGCTCATTATATTTCCGTATTCATCAGAAAATTTAACCGATATACTATCATATAAAATCTTCATTCTTATAGAAATACAACCACGAAGAATAAAAGTCATATTATCATTAGTATTAAGCGCTAATTCTACATTAGAAGAATCACTATTAAAGTTAATACTAAAAAAATCATCTTCACTTATAACCTGAATCAAATCCTGAATATTCATCATAACCACCTTTCCTTTCAACTACAGTATATCACAGATTATAAGAATAGACTAATTTGTCTTCTGCCAAAGAAAATCCCTCAAAGAACACTTAAGCCAATTAACAAACTTATCCATATCAAAAACTTCAGTAGCATAAACAAGATTCATATGATTGCCATAATCATTACCGAATTTAACTGATATCTGATCCAAACTAAGCAACTTAATACTTATAACAATACTACATCCAAGCAACAAGTCAATATCTGATCTTGAGCTAATGGTAAATTCATTATCATCCGTATCATCCAATTCAATATCAAAATTGTCACCAAAGAACTTATCTTCACTGACGCAATACATCAACTTATTTATGTTCATCATAACCACCGTTCCTTTCACTCATTAATATACCACAACACCACACCACGACACGCCCGAGATGTTTTCTGTACGTTATGTGTTGGTACTTG
>JAAOBB010000082.1_pt1 | contig 18976 bp, 20 predicted proteins | sample 7267541 | NCBI WGS metagenome assembly JAAOBB01 (sample SAMN14345205, study PRJNA599270) | viral metagenome | isolation source: viral-like particles (VLPs) isolated from bee gut | host: Apis mellifera | place: Switzerland:Lausanne | collected 2017-01/2018-02 | reverse complement strand
AAATCCGACCTGCGCATCGTTGTGTCACTGTGCCTGCATGTGCTATACTTGCAGGTGCGTGTATTGTATGCGCGTGCGACGGCAAGGAGGAAATTATGATGGGCGGAACTGATTCGTGGCTTCAGATTAATAAAGTTAAGGCTGGACAACCTATTGATGGGGTACCGCATAATGGCGTTACCGATGCTACACTACTTTATGCTTATATGGATTGGGATCTTGATAAATATGTTCTGCATGGACTTCAAGGATTGAATCCTGATTCAAGCGATGCTATAGAGATTTACAATGTCATAAACAAGGTATTCCGCTGGTGGCCTATGGTCTTGAATACCTTTGTTAAAGAGTATGATGATTGCGCTGATTCTGGCAGATCTATGTGGCCTGAAGAGACTGGCGGCCCTGTGAATGTGCTTAAAACCGATGGCTATGTGGTTTATGTGTGCTCAAATGAGCGTGCTTTTGACTTGAGATGGATAATCGGCAATTGGTCAATACGGATGGATCATGAAACCACGCGTGGTTTCTTGGCTGATGTTTATTCTCCTTTTGATGGTATTGAGGCATTGACTCGAGTATACGAGGCTGGATCCATGCTCAGTGAGATATGGCAGCGTGTGCATGAGTTATTCAAGGATGCCAGGGAACGCGGGAGTGTGCTTGTCAGTGATGGTTCGCTAGACTTGTCGTGAAAGGAGTGCACTATGAAGTGTGAGAATTGCAAGCGGGATGTGAAGCATGTCCAGTCGATCAATCCGGTAATGGATCTGACGATCTGTGACGATTGCCTGAACTATGTTCGGGCCGGTGCTATCAACGTGCTGCGTGTGGCGGCCATGGTGCTGCCGACGCAGCCGGTACAGTGAAAGCGATCCGTACCGCCTGGAAACGATCCGGTCTCACGCAACGTCAGTTCGCTGCGGAGGCCGGCTTTTCGCTGACCACCCTCAAGCGGTACATGAAAGCCAAGCAGGTGCCGATGGGGCGCCTGGCGGCGGCCCGTAACGTGGCATATGTACACTCGCACACTCAGCGGCAGATCGAACGGCGCAATCAGAGACTCAGGGCAACGGCAATCCGAAAGGAATCCATGGCCAAGGCCAGGCAGGACTATCGGCCGCTCAAATTCGTGGATCTGAACGGTCATGCGAGTGTTGTGTCCGGAAAACAGGCCGGACGTATCAGGGCCGGGTACATCCAGGCGAATGCGAACAGGGCCAGGCTTGGCCTGCCCGGCATCAGTCCCAGTGGGTATTACGGGAATCCGGAAAAACTGCCGAATATCCTGCGTCATCAGAATTCACGGCGGTTTTTGGAATCGCGACGTGAGAACGGGCGTAAGGGTTTCAAAGCATCGATCCATACGGGTCTGGAGTATGCGAACGTTCATCCGCATGACATCCAGGACGTGATGGATGCCTTGAACAAAATGAACAGTCGGCAGATCGATGCGATGTACCGTTTCGCCAGTAATGAACATTGGTTCATACTGATCTCGCCCCCGGCGGAGGGCGACAAGATGCCGGCGGCACCGGACGTGAGCGGTGTTTTTGCCTATCTCGGACTGGCGAGGCATAATCTCAATATCAAACTGTAACAGGAATGTGCGGCATGCGTGGCAGGAAAAAAGATCCGACCTACTGGGTGGCGGACACAGAGTCAACCGTGCCTCCACAGGAACTCGCCTATGGGGACGACACCACACTGAAAAACATCGAAGTGCCCGAGGATACCAGGGTCTGGGCCACATCACTGACCTGCATAGACAAGCCTGGCGTATACGTGGACAACAATCTGGATGAATTCTTCAAACGGTTATGGTCAATCGATGGCGACATGATCATCTATTTCCACAATCTTACCTGGGACGTATATTTCGTTATGGCGTGGCTGGTGAATCACGGCTACCATTTTCGGGACCCGCGCAATGTGGACGACAAGGCCAAATGGCGTGTCGGTCGTGGCGAGATCGTCGTCCTGTGCAATGGGACCGGCACCTTTTACAAGTGCGCGTTTCGGTTGTCGAACAAGACCGTGGAATTGCGTGACTCGCTGAAATTGCTGCCGTTTTCCGTTGACGTGATCGGAAAAAATTTCGATACGGAGCATAAGAAGCTCAAGGGGACCGTGGACTATGGCAAGCCGCGGCCCGAAGGCTATCGCATGACCGAACAGGAACGGGCGTATGTGCAGAATGACGTGCTCGTCGTGGCCGAAGCACTCAAAAAGCTGGACGACATCACACCCGAATGGCGGGAATGCCTCACCATCGGCAGCATGTGCATGCGAGAGTATCTCTCCACATTCGCCGGAAAAAGCAGAAAAAGCCGCAACAAAGCCTACCGTTACCGTTTTCCGGAACTAGATGCAGAGACCGACCAGGAACTGCGACGGGGGTACTATGGCGGATGGTGCTATGTCAATCCCAAAGTGGAGGACAGGATAGTAGGAGCAGGGCACGTCTATGATGTGAACTCGTTGTATCCGACAGCCATGGCGCATCACAACTACCCATGCGGGGGACCACATGTGTCGAATCGGTCAATACCTGAGTTGCTGGACTCGGATACGCCGTTTTTTGTGCGGTTCAGTGCCAGTTTCCATATCAAACCGGGCAAATTCCCGTTCATCCAGAGCGGCAAGCACATATGGACGGCCGAGACGCATATCACCGACAGTGACGATGAAATGGATCTGACGCTGTGCAGGCCCGATTTTGAACTTTTCCAGGAATGCTATGATATTGACCATCTCCAGGTTGACAAAATATGGACTTTCGACGCGGTCGTCGCGCCCTTTGACGCATACGTGTCAAAATGGTACGAAGCCAAGCAGGAGGCAGGCAGAAAGAGCAACAAGGTGCTGCGGCAGTTCGCTAAATTGATGCTCAACAATTTGTACGGGAAATTCGCCCAGTCGCCGGTAGGTCATTCAAAACTTTTCAGCGTTGATGATGGATATATCCGGAGCCTGGATTATCTGGACGAAAGACCGGGCGGCTACATACCCGTTGGCGCATACATCACCGCCTATGCGCGGGGCATCACCATCAGGGCGGCCAACGCCAACTATGACAGCTTTATGTATTCCGACACGGATTCCATCCACTTATCCAAGCCGGCGGTTGGCATCAAAGTGGACCCTTACGAGCTTGGGGCATGGGACAATGAGAGCGACTTTACGATGGCGCGCTTTGTCAGGCAGAAGACCTATGTGGAACTGGATGCCAAAACCCATGACTGGACCATCAAGGCGGCGGGCTGTCCAGCCGACTGCAAGGAACGCATGCGATACGAGTGCACATGGGTTGACAAGTATGGCGATCATCATTTTGAACCATTGCAATATGATAAGGATGGCAACGTCACAACACGCAAACGGTCGGACATGGCGTTTGTCAGACGGTTTACCTATGGGTTGAAAGAGACGGGCAAGCTGCGCAAAGTCAGGTTGCGTAGTGGCCCGACCTTGGTGCCGATACCGTTTGAGATACGAAGAGTAGGAGGCAGACGCGGATGAAACCGGACAGGGAATACGATCCCGAAAAGGAGTATGTGGACATCCATGGCCATATATGGCCCTGGTATGACCTGTCCAAATACCAGCTGTCACGCAATCCGGCGATTGGTTTCGATATTGGCAGTCGAGGCATCGGTAAAACCTACAGCTGGTCGCACTGGGCTTTCGCCACATGGCGGGCCAAGGCGGCCATGTGGGCGATACTGGTGCGCCGTCGTGACGAGCTCAAAGCCATCAAGCAGGGGTTCTGGACTAACCTGTATTCTGAGGGGTACGAGACGAAAAACGACGGCATCATGTGTCTGATCAGGGATGCCAAGCCACGGTCAGCAAAGGCTGCCGAATGGGCCGAGCAGCATCCATGGCAGCCCTACGGGTTCTTTCTTTGCATGACCGATGCGAATACGTACAAACAAAATAGTGCTCAATTCAGCAGTTATCCCATAGACAAGCTGATGTTGGACGAATTTATTATCGAAGACCAGGCAAAAAGGTATCTGGATACGGAGCCCGCACCCTTGACATCAATCGCATCCTCGGTGTTCCGTACCAGGCGCAGGAGGGTGACCGCGTTCAGCAACGCCGGATTCATCCACAACCCGTATTTTTCCTATTACGGTGTGACTTCAGGCGATTTTGAAAAGAGTGATTATGTGTGGCGCAATGATGTGCTTTTTCACTATACGCGCCAGCCATCACCGGCTGTCTATGCGGAGGGTCTGCGGGGCAGGGACAAGGCCTATCAGACCGAGAACGCGTTTCGTGATGTGACCGGAGCGGCCGTCATCAAACGTCCCAAGTCAGCTCGGCCAAGATTTTCGCTTATCACCAGGGAGAAAAGCTATTGGGTTTATGGTCTGCCCATCAAGGGCTGGCTATATGTGGAGGCGAATCGGAAAGAACTTAAGACCATCCCTACGTATACGCTGGACCCGTATCTGATCGCCAAGCACGCCGTTTATGATCCGGACATAGTCAAACTGCTGCGCCGGACCCTCCATATCAACAGACTGCGTTTCCATACGGATGATGATAGGGCCGATATTTTCGATTACATCTGACATCTGCGTATACTGATAGTGCCCTTGCCGCCTGTACGTGGGCATGGACACCCGTGCCGAGTTATGGAGGAACGCGCCGCGTGACGCTGAAAAGTAGAGTCGGCGTTTGGATGTCACACCTGAATCCTGGGCACGGGACCAAACGTATAGTAGAGGAGTGAGCATGCCACCGAAAGTGCAGACCAAGGAACCGGACAAGGATCCCAAGGACGGCGAGGATCAGAACAAGGATCCACAGGAGACCGGAGCCGAGCAGGATCCTCCAAAGGATCCGGCAGCCGAGGCGGACAAATACCTGGAGGAGCTCAAAGGCAAAGCCAAGGGCGGCAAAGCCGAGGATGAGGATCCCGCCGTTGCTCTGGCCAAGGCGCAGGAGGACATCAAGATACTGCAGGCAAAGCTGGACCGGGTTTCGGAGAGCTACATCGGCCTGCTCAACGGGTCCGACGACACCGGTGCGGCACTGGGCATCGGAGGCAGCCACCGGCAGGACCAGCAGAGGGATATACTGGCCGAAGCGCGCAGGGCTGACGGTACATACTACGGAGGTAAACGATAATGGGCATCTCAAACCAGGATTTCCTGAACGGCATGGCCATCAAGGGATCCAATTACGGAATCCAGGAGGTGCCGCAGGTCCTGCGCAACGGCGTGGACTCTTTCCTGCGGTACATGTATCCTGATCCACAACGCCAGTTGGCGCACAACGGGCATTTCAATGCGTTCATGGATCTTCTCTCACGCATCGCGCCGGATTCAGCCATTCTCACGTACAATTGGAACAGCCAGTTCGAACAGTTCGTTCATCCGTTCCCCTTTGGCGATGCGAAGTTGATCACGGCTGTCAAGACCCCTCGTATGGAGGTCTTTGACGCGCAGCGGTCCGATCTGCTCAAGCGCGATTTCGGAAACTCGGACCAGGTGCTCCTGCCGCTCAACTACTCGGCACGGCAGACCCGATCCATATCCGCCAACATCCTCAAGACATCCCTCCTGTCCGAAGGGCAGCTGTCCGAATACATCGATGCTCAGATCGACACCCTCACCAATGCCGACAGGATCGCCACCTACGGCTATTTCATGGAGGCCATTCGCGGTGCGATCGTATCCGGAGATGTTCCGAACGTGCATCTGCACTTGGACAATCCGGAGGCACCGACCGCCGAGGAGATGCAGGAGATGGCCACCCTGTACCGCACCTATGCGGCGCAGCTGGCCGTCGTGCCATCCGCCCAGTACAACATGAGACACGTGACCACCGTATCCGACCCCAGCCGTCTCATGACCACACTGGCACCCGAGATCAACGCCAACATGATGGTCAAAGTGCTGTCAATGGCTTTCAACATGGATCAGACCGGCTTGGGTACGAAAATGATGTTCGTGGACAGGATGCCGCAGGCGGGCGTATACGGTATTTTGCACGATCGCGACTGGTACAACGAGTTCCGACAGCTGCGTACCTTCGGCTACATGCCGTTCGATCCCAGCACCCAGTCCTCCAACCTGACCATTGTGAGACGCTCGGCAATTGGAATTAATCCGTTCATGAATGCCATCATGTTCTCGGAGGCTCCCACGAACATTCCAAGAGGGTCGGTGACCATCACGCCGGCGACCAGGATCGTCGCCTCGGTCGTGGATCAGACCGGCGCACCGGTGTCCACATGGACCAGGCGTACGCCTGCTCCCATATATCTGCGGGTCCAGCCCGCGGACGGGAGCGTGGATCCGGATCTGGCCGAGTACATCGTGCCATCCGGACACGTGGCCCGGATCACATCCGATTACACAGGGCTGGATGCGCGCACCTATGTGGATGCGTTCGACGCGATCCATCTGCAGCCCGGCCTGCCCAAGGGGACCGTGCTCACCATCACCGTCACATCGCACGCCAACGATGATCCGGATGGCGAATTGACAGCCGAGCAGGCTAAACTGCCGCTGACCACCAGTGTGCAGATCACCATGGGCGACGCGACCAGGACACGCAAGGCCAAGACGGATGATGCGCCGGCGGCCGATGCCGGCAAAGCCGACTGACGGCGTAAGCTGGATGGGCGGGCAGCATTTGCTGTCCGCCCATTCGCATATGAGGAGGACGCATGGGATATGCCGACCTGGACAGCCTGGACGACCTGTATGGCAGGCTGGATGATCCGAAGCAGGACGCGCGCATCGAAAAGCTCGGCACGGGAAAGGCCGACGTGGATCCCGCCTGGCGCAAGGCGAGGACCCGGCTGAAACTCTGCAACGTGCCATGGGACCAGACCTATCATGATGTGGTCGCCTGGCGGTCGGACGAGCAGCGTGATAAATGGTTCGATGCCCTGGACGGGGACATCATCAACCTGGACACCGCCTGGAACTACAAGAGCCTGGAGATCTACAAGCCGTCATTGGGCAAGTACGAGGGTAGCGTCCAGGTGCCGGTGCCATATGAGACGGCCATGGGCTACAACTATTTGCAGGTGTCGATGTTCGATCAGCCGGTGCCGCAGTATGGCGACTGGCAGAGGAGCCATTTCCACTATCACATCACGGGCATCAACAAACTCTCCCCGAACAATACGGAGCTGACCCTGGAATTGGATGCCTGGACGGAGTACATCTGTTCGGCCCATATCACCGGCGTGGACCTGGCGCGCGGCCATTGGCCGATGCTGCAGGTGACGGCCGACCAGTGGCTGTCCGACCCTCTCCGGTCTCCGGTGCGCATGACCGAGCCTGAGCCCGACCTGCCGGAGACCAAGCGGATGATCCGGCAGGAAAGGTTTTTCCCATTGTATGACGACAGTCCGGTGATCCTCTGCGCCATGCTGTCCGACCTGGCGGACCCGTCCGGCTGGTGGTCGGACAGCAGGCCGCACCGGTCCGACCGATGGTGGCTGGACGACAACCCAGGGTCGGACGGCTATGAGGATCGGACGAATGTTTCACGTGAAACATTCCCGCCGTACCCGCTGACGACGGATGTGCGCAGGGTCGGTGCGCAGGACGTGGACGCATCCAGTGCCGGATCCGGCGCGGCACCGGTCACGGCCAGTGGAGCATCGCGTGTTGACGGCCAGAACATCACGCCCCTCCACTATTACGCTTTCAGCGCTGATGATTTCATCAGGTTTCAGGACTTGCTGTCAACAAGGTACCCGCAGCTGGTATACGGCATCAAGGCCGTCTACGTCATGCCGTCCCGGTATCTGACCTTGGGTGAGTTGCAGGCAGTCGATGATGTTCCCTATCGTGAGGCGCAGCCGGACCCGGCATGGCACAGGCTCGGATCATATGACCTGTCCACGAGTGCATTCGGCTATGACGGCAAATGGGCCGAGTATGCCAAGATGTATTCCGGTCAGTTCGCCATGATCGACATCACCGACCTGCATGGGCACAGTGTCAGCGTCGGCTGTGAGGACCTGGCCGGCACCCTGGACGTGCACGCCAGGGCATCATCCGTATGGCCGTTCCTCTCCCTGCAGGCTTTCGTTGACGGTATCGGAGGAGCCGGTATCAAGGATTATGCGATCAGGCCATTGCAGGACATGTCGGTAGGCATGCCACAGGGCCTGTGGGAGACGGCAAGCAGCCAGTGGGATGTGCCCACCTACAGCCTGTATGCCGACAACAGGCTTTCCGCCGCACTCACCTATGCGCAGCGCCGGTATGACAGGGATGCCATCAACAAAACCTACCAGCGGGAGATGGCCGACATCGCCGTGGCCGAGGCCAACGGTCTCAACGACCTGCAGTCCGCCAACGTTGACACGACAAGCTCGGCCCAGCTGGGGTACGACAATGCCATCAGGCAGGCGAGGACCGTCAAAACCAACGGCAACAAGTCAACCGAGATGGCACGGGACAATGCCGACCGGTCGGCCGAGACGGCACGTACGAACGCCGTGGAATCGGCTACCCTTGCAAGGCGTAACGCTGGCGAATCGGCCAATACCGCGTACCGGAACGCCGTCAAGGCGGCGGCGACCACGCTCACCAATGCGGATGCTTCAGCAGCCACGTCCAATGCGGACTCGGTACGCACCATCAATACGACGCAACAAAATGGCGAGCAGAACATTGATTTCACCCAGCAGTCCACATCCCGGTCCATCGACTATGACAAGGACATGCAGGACATCGCCCTCAAATTCACGCAGCAGACCTACGCCCAACAGTCCGCATGGCTGAACGAACGCAACCACACCATGCACATCTACGGGTCAAGTTCCATACCGCTCGGGTCCGGTTTCCAGATGGCGGCCAAGGCGGTCAAACTGTACCAAACCCGACACGCGGTCAACAACGATCAGTCCAGGGTGGCCGACACGTCCATGGGCAGTGTGCCCAAGCAGGCGACGATGGCCATGGACTCGGCAGGCGATCTGGGATCGGATGGGGGTTTCAGCGTTGGGGCCACGACACCAGGCGGTGACACGGCAGCCCTGGTCGCCTGGGCCGGGCAGGTTGCCGGGCAGGAGGCCATGGCGAATTCACAGATAGAGAACCGGTTCAAATGGTCCCATGAAGAGATCGATTTCGCCTCGCAACAGCAGCGTGCTCAGATGCATGAGACGGTCAACAAGACCGTGGATTTCAACAACCTGCAGAACACGCTGACGCATGACAACAACAAGGCGGTCCTGGACAGGCAGGTGACCACCCAGCGGCAGAACACGGACGCGGACTATCAGACGGCCACCGGCAACAACCAGCGCACCTACAACACAAGCACAGCCAATGCGGAGCTCAGCAGGGACACGACCCTGGGCAATGCGCAGCGCACCTTTGATACGGACACGGGCAATGCCCAGAGATCGCATGATACGACAACGACCAATGCGCAGCAGGTCTACAATGTGACCAACGCCAACCTTCAAACAAGTTTCGACACCACTGCAGCCAACGATGCGAAGACACGTGACCGGGAATTGTCTGCGGCGGCCATGCGGCAGACCGTCGGCACAGCCGACCTGGACAACGCCCTGGATCAGCGACGCTACGCCGCGAAACAGGCCAAGGCCATGGGCGATGCGCGGATCGATGCGCAGGTGGCGGCATCCTATGCGGGTGCCCCCGAGGAGGTGGCCCATGCCACCGGGTCGGGCGACCTGGATGCGCTGGGCATACGCGGCCTGGACATCCGTCTGCGCAGAATGTCCAAGGGCGACGAGCGCCAGGTCGGGCAGACTTTCGCACGATACGGCTACCGGATGCCGCCGAACACGTGGATAGACGACCCCAAGCTGGCCCTGCGCGAGCATTACACTTATTGGGAGTGCCGCGACGCGTGGATCGTGACCACCCGTATGAGCGAGACCGCCAGGATGTTCTTGACGGGCATACTACGCCAGGGCACCACGGTCTGGAATAGCCCGGACGAAGTCAAACAGACAGGATTGGAGTACTGATGCCGGCAAGTGAAGCACGAAAGGAACGGCGCGCCGAGCAGCGCGTCACGGACTACAGCAAGGCGAGCGGGGCCGAGCCTTGGCTCAAGGATGCGGAGAGCAGGGCGGGCCAGATCGCCCAGGGTCTGGCCCTGCGCAGCAGCCTGGACGACTATACGCAGACCTGGATGTACGACCTGTACACGCTGATGCTCACCAGGCGCGTATGGACCGGTCTGCCGCTGGGCGTGGATGCCCGGTGGCTGGAGCGGTGCCTGGCCCTGTACGGGGCGGCGGTCATCACACCCGTGGCCAAGGGCAGCACGGAGGACAAACAGTACTATCAGGCCAGGCATCTCGTCCTTGAGAAACAGTTCGACGACCAAGGCAATTTCCAGGAATATGCCGCACAGGGCGCGGCCGGAGGCTACTCGGATGGGCGCACCCCGGGCAATTCCGTGGTCATATGGGACAACATGGCACGCTTTCCGCTGCATCAGGCCATCAAGCAGTGGGCCGACGACCTGGGCCGGCTGGACCTGGAGATCGCACGCAACATTGCACAACAGTCCTCATATGCAATCCTGTACACGGACCAGGCGAGCGAGAGCGACGCGAAAAAGATCCTCGCCCAGTCCAACACGGGGATTTTCGGACAGATCGCCCTGAAAAGCGACGGTGCGGCCAATGATCTGATCACGCCAGGCGTGATCCAGACCGGTGTCACTCCTATCATGGACAAGCTCTATGATGCGATGAACCAGAAGCTGAATCAGATCTACAACAAGCTCGGGGTCAACTACATCCCGCATGAGAAGGCCGAGCGTATGGTGTCCAAGGAGGCATCCGTAGGGGAGGACTCGGTGCAAAGGCATCGATATTCGTACATGCAGCCATGTCTTGAAGCCTGCAGGCATATGCGGGAGATATGGCATGTCGATGTTTCGGTACGCTGGAACGAGATCAAAGAGGAGGCTGATGATGGAGTGGCAGCCGATACAGCCGATACCACAGCAGATCAATGAATCAGGCCAGTTCCGTGACCTGCCGTATCCGGCATGGGACAAATTGGATCTGATGCCCGGACTAACCAAGGAGGCATTGGACAAATACCAGCCTGCCATAGATGCGCGGATCAAGGCCATGTACGGGTGGCGGTACATCAGCCTGCATCCATACGATCGATGGGCGGCGATGTTCACGGCACGCCTGCAGTCGCTGGTTTCCAGGTGGGCTCCGGCCCTCAACGCCCTGGCCGCACAGGATGGTCTGGACATCAGTGACGGCGGCGATGTGGGCACCAAGGCCAAGGACATCAATTCCAAATACCCACAGGGGCCGCTTGATCCGGATAAGGAGTCGTACGCCTCGGAGGGTGATGATCATGTGCGCAAGCAGCGGACCCGCAAGGGCCAGATGGAGGCGTTCTCCGATTTCGACAACAGTCAGACGGGCTACCGGGACCCGGTGACCGCTATAGTGGACAGCATGGGCGTGATGTTCTCGCGCCTCATATATTAAGGAGCATGTCATGGAATACAGAGGGGAATGGCGCGACCGTCTCACGCCCAATGGGGAGAAATGGCCGTATCCGGATCTGACGAGGATCGTCGGTCCGGAGGGTCCGGCAGGTCCCGCCGCCACCGTGGATGTGGACGGAACCACCACCCTGCCACCCGACCAGCCGGCCAGCGTGACCAACGTGGGCGATGTGCACGATGCCAGATTCCGTTTCGGCATCCCGCGAGGCCAGAAAGGCGAGCAGGGGCCGCAGGGTCCGGCCGGACCGCAGGGGCCTGCCGGTTTCGGCCTGAAATGGCGCGGCCATGCGGATACGGTCAGCCAGCTGCCGGCGACCGGTGCCGAAGGTGACTACTGGTTTGTCGGTGATGCCGAGATCATGTACATCTGGGACGGCAGAGGCTGGACCGCCACCGGTCAGCTGCGCGGTGTCGAGGGTCCGCAGGGACCCAAGGGCGACAAGGGCGATGCGGGCACCAATGCAAGCATCCGGATAGGCCAGGTCGACACCGGCGATCCGGGCACCAGCGCCCAGGTCACCAATGATGGCACGCTCACCGATGCAAGATTGCATTTCACCATCCCCCGCGGCGATACCGGACTGCAGGGGGCGCAGGGCCAGCGAGGACCGCAGGGCATCCAGGGCCTGCCCGGCCCGCAGGGTGTCCGCGGCGACACGGGACCCCAGGGGCCAGCAGGCATCGGAGTCACTTTCCGCGGCAAGCGAGACAGTGTGGATGATCTGCCTGCCACGGGCAAGCAGGGCGACTACTATCTGGTACAGGGCCACGCCTGGATATGGGATGGTGCCCAATGGGTGGATGGCGGCGATTTCGTCGGACCGCAGGGCCCGCAGGGCGAACAGGGCGACCAGGGTGTCCAGGGCCAGCCGGGCGAGGCGGCCACCATCCGTGTCGGCACGACCACCACACTGACGGCCGGTTCCCAGGCGACGGTCATCAACTCCGGCGACGAGCGGAACGCGACCCTTGACTTCGCGATACCGCAGGGCAAGGACGGTCCGGAGGGCCAGCGCGGCCCGCAGGGTGTGCAGGGCATCCCCGGCCCGAAAGGCGAGCAGGGTGTCAAGGGCGATCTGGGCCCCAAAGGAGACAAGGGCGACCAGGGTCCGAGAGGCTATACCGGCGACCAGGGCGACACCGGGCCCGTGGGGCCCGGCTGGTACTACAGCCTGACCGTCCCCGAAAACAACAGTGACGGGTCCTATTACCTGGGCATCTCGAGCCTGTCGCCGACACCGCATGACAGCATAGTCGATGAAACGATTGTCGATCCAACAGGCACCGTGTGGGACGTTAAAAGCTACTTCGGCACCGGCGTTAGGGTCGAACCGCGCAAAACCAGCCTGAAAGGACCCAAGGGAGACCCGGGGGCGCAAGGACCCAAAGGTCCTCAAGGCGACAAGGGCGACCCGGGCACCGTCGGACCCAAGGGTGACACCGGTCCGCAGGGCCCGCAGGGCATCAAGGGCGATACGGGAGGATCCGGACCTCAGGGGCCTGCCGGCAATGACGGGGCGACAGGACCACAGGGTCCCGCAGGACCCGCGGGTGACAAGGGCGACCAGGGTGATCCCGGACTGCAGGGACCCAAGGGCGATCCGGGTGCGACCGGAGCCAAGGGCGACCAGGGGCCCAAGGGTGATCCTGGTCCGCAGGGACCTGCCGGCAAGGATGGTGCGACCGGGCCGCAAGGCATCCAGGGCATCCAGGGCCCGCGTGGCGAGCAGGGCGAGCAGGGACCGCAGGGTCCTGCCGGTCCTGCAGGCGCAACGCTGACAATCCAGACGAAAAACGTCACCCTGCATCATGTGACGTTCGAGATCGCCTGGACCGACCAGATCATGCAAGTGTCCCTGATGTATCAGGGCAGCATGTCCGGACTCAAGGCGGCGTTGGCGCAGTGGACACCGACCGAGCTGTCGAATCTCCTGCCATGGCGGCTGCAGACCTATGTCGGCAGCGACCTGGGCGAGACGGCCATGCCCCTCTACTATCAGACGTTCTCCGCCGGCGGTGCCGACGACTATACCTGGTATCCGGCGGGGACGCTGACCCTGCCGGGTGCCGGGTCGTCCTGGACATCCTGGTACATCCAGGGGTCAAGCCCCGACCCGGACAACGCCCCCATGGAGATCATGGGGCGGGCGGTCATCATCCAGCACACAAGGGAGGCATGACATGGGATGGCCCATATTCGCCCCGTTCAGCAGCTATCAGCCGGACCGCGGCTATTATGATACGCAGCCGGCCACGATCGGTGAGCTCAACATCCTCTACCATTACCTGGACACGCTGCGCAAGGGTTTCAACGCGGCCCTTGAGACCATCAACGGCAGCCATCAGGATCTTACGGACATCCTGGCCCGTCTGGATGCCGCGGAGACCACCATCAAGGGCCTGCTCTCCCAGCAGACGCAGGACGAGGAGGATGTGGCCAAGGTGAGGCAGGCCCTGGCCGACCTGACGGCCCGCGTGGACAAGCTGATACAGTCGGGTGTCATCCGGTCGGTCACCTGGACACCGACCGCATCCGGATGGACGGCCACGGTCACCGGCAACCAGGGTTCCGTGTCGCATGATGTGTCCCTGGCCGGTGATGATTCAATCCTGGTGCGCACCGACCAGTCGGATACGGGCACCGGATGGACGCTCACATCCAAGGGCGGCAGCAACGACATCGCCCGACTCGGCCTGCACAGCACGGATGGCAAAGTCGAACTGGTCAATGCCGGCCAAGCACAATCGCAACTGCCTGTACTGTCCTCGGACGGCGCTTTGACGGTCGCCTCCGATTCGGGTTCCCTGGACCTGTCCTATGGTCCCAGGGCCCAGGCGGACCATGACGACCTGCAGGCCGCCAAGGACCAGCATGCCAAGGATGTGCAGGATCTCAGACAGTCCATCACGCTGCTGCAGCAGCAGGGCCGTCTGACCAGTGCCGCCGTGCTCACCCAGGATGGCACCGTCACGATTCATCTGTATGTGCGTGCCACTGACGGGCAGTTGGTGCGGGACATCGATGTGCCTCTGCCCATGACGGGCGACGGCATCACCGTCACGGCCGACGAGTCCGGATGGCATCTCAAGGCCGACGACCAGCTGCAGCGCCTGCCGGTCCTGCTGACCGGCACGGATCTGGATGCGCATGACGGGTCCCTCTGGATCCGGACCCAGGCATATGACCCCAAGACCGGCCAGCCCGTGTCCAAGACGGCATCCCAGGTGCCCGTGGACTGTGACACGACCATGGTCGTCGGCACGCCCAACGGCACGCTGATGCTCAGCGCATCCGGGGCCGTCGATCAGGCGAACCGGCATTCGGATGCCGGCGACGATGCTCTGCGGCAGGCATTGGATACGCTGACGACCCGTGTGGAGACGCTGGAGAGCACGATCGTGTCCCTGCAGTCCCGCCTGGCCAATGCCGAGGAGACGGCGCGCCGCTCGGTGACCAACGCGACCATGTCTGTCGCCAAGGGCGACACGGAGGATACGGTCACCCTGACCGTCACTCTCTACAATGCGCAGGGTGCCATGGTCGCCCAGCTGCCGGCCGAGCTGAGGGTCATGAGTCCCAGCAATACCATCGATACAGGTGTGCAGGTGTCCGAGCATACGGCATCCTTGTCGTTTGACACCAAATGATCCGGTGATACAATGATGGCGTGCGGGTTCATTGCCATAAGCCTTGCACGCACCGCATACAACCCTCGGTCCGCCAGCCGGGGGTTTTTTCATTTCCGGGATCCGACCGTATGCACCTTGATGTTGAAGATGGTGCCCAGGCAGGCGGCTATGATGCTGATGGTCGTCTGGATCTTGCCGGTCGGCGTACCCCAGACGGGACCCAGCAGGCCGATGGCCGTGGCCAGGGCCGGCAGGATCGTTCCCACCACCCAGTCCACTATCGCCTTGACCAGCGGAGGCAGGGCCAGCGGTATATCCGGCTGCACAGGATCGTCGGGCTGATTATCGTCGCTCATGATGGCTCCTTACCATGTCAGGGTCTCCCCGGCGTAGATCATATTGGGGTTGCCCGACCGGTACCCGTGTATGGCACCCATGGGCACGCCATGCGCCAGGGCGACAGTCCATAGTGTATCACCCGACCGGACGACATAGGAGTGCCCACCCTGGCCGGCCCCGGCTACCCTGACGCATTGGCCCGGATAGATCGTATACGGTGAGCCTATGCCGTTTTCGGCTGCTATGGTCTGCCAGGCCATACCATATCTGAGTCCGATGCCGGACAGCGTGTCGCCACGAATCACCGTATGGCAGCCCCACGATTGCGACGGGGCCGGCTTAGCAGGCTGTGACACGGGCACGGCATGCGACTTGGCGTACCGGTTCCAGGCCGGCAGGTCGCCGTAGAATTCGCTCAGATCCACGCCGTACGGCCAGCTGTACACCCTGCCGTTGGACGTGTACTGCCACATGGCCGCACTGTGCCAGTGTCGCAGATGCCAGTTGGGCTGCGGGGCCTGGTCCTTGGTCAGGGCGCTGTTGTAGTACCATCCGCCCGCCAGCCAGAGTCCGTAGTCGGCATTGACGACGGCGGACCAGTCATAGGCGTTCTCGGTTGAAATCTGCATGTAGATCATGGGCTTGGTGCCGTAGGCGGCCTGTACCCGGTCCAGCCATGCCTTGGCCCAGTCGGTACGCCAGGGCTGTGCAGGCTCCCAGTCCAGTATCGGCAGTATGCCCTTGCCGATGTATCCACGGGTCTGTGCCACGAAAAAGTCCGCCTCGGCCTGCGGTGATGCGGACGTGTCCGCAAAATGGTAGACACCCGTCGCCTTGCCCAGGCGCAGTGCATCCTGGACGACCCTGTCACAGTCGGGATTGACATATGATATGCCCTGGGTTGCCTTGGCGATCACGATATCCGTGTCGGCCGCCTGCACATTGATGCCGGTCTGATGGCTGGACACGTCCATGGCCGACAGACCATAGGCGGGTACCGCACCGGCGATCAATACCAGGATTGCAATCAAACCTGTCAGGACATGCCATGGCCGTATTCGCGTTTTCTCACGCATGATGATCCTCTCAACAAAATAAGGCATGAGACTCACGCCTCATGCCTTATTCTAGCGGTATGGATCAGCCGACCACCTGGAGGAGCTTCATACTGCCTGCCCTGGTCTTGGTGCTGGCTACCTTGACGGTCAGCCTGCCGTCAGGCCAGGTATCAGGCTGGCCGTAGGCGGCCAGAATCATATGCACGCTCTTGGCGATGCCATGGCTCTGCGTGAACCAGCCCTTGCCCTGGTCATCCAACAGGATCGTGTCGTCGGTGGGCGCATACTGTCCCGTGTCGTTGCCGGTGATCGCGTCCCGGATCGCCCTGGATCCGGGCATGACCACGAACCCGACGATCGTCATGGTGTCGCCCTCAAAGTCGTTCAGGCTGTTGGCGGCATTCAGAGCATTGAACTGCTCCGCCTTGGCCTTGTTGTCCTTGGCTTTCGGAAACATGTTGAGATGATCCCCGTAGATGTTGCCCTGGACGGGCTCCTCGATCTCGCCGGTCTCCTTGTTCACCAGTTCATTGCTTGCCATTGTTTCATTCCTTTCAATCATTCACTGCATCAGTTGTTTCCTTGGCGTTCCGCAGAAAATCCGCGGAATCGATGGTATATTTGCGCCAGACGGGTTCTGCCTTGACGATGGTGATGCTCGGATCCATGTAATTGTCCCTCAGCCACCGCTCCGCGGTCTTGGGTTTCCATTTGCCAAGCAGTTCGAATTCGCAGGCCACCGGATCCTTGCCCTGCAGCAGTCGTGTGCCCTCCACATGCGTGACATACATGGACTTGGTCATCACACGCATGCCAAGTATTTTACTTGCATCCATAAATTTCACCTCCTCACGCTCTGCATACCTGTATCATGATAGCACATCTGCATTCAAAAAAGCGTAGCATAGCCCTCGCACACGGCATGAAATGCATCTATCACAGCCTGCATGCTGAACATTTTCCAGGATGTATGAGCATACGTTTCAGGCTCCACATCCTTGATCGCATGCACCATGTAGATCCTCGCCTCATGTGATCCCGCCTGAACTGTCAGCCTGCCCAACTTGCGCAGTCTGGCAGCACCAGCCTTACGTTCACCGATTGAATCAAAGATATGCAACTGGATCGGAGACTCCATCGGATGCACGCCATCGCCATGCCAAGGCATCTCCAGCAGATACCAGTGACGTTTAACTGATTTCGACATCACGCACCATCTCCAAAGCATCAAGATCGTTCAGATAGGCATAGAGGCATTCATACAAGGCATGCAAGGGACTACGAACAGTCGGATCGGTATACTGCGGGAGATCCTTGGCCAACAGATCCAACCATTGCTTGACGCTTACCTTGAAAAAACCGTCTAAATTATCGTCATCACAATGCAAACGAAGACAATATGCATGACTATCACTGCCATTGTCCTCAAAAGCATTCTGCACAAACCCTATCAAATCTTGTGCAATATCAAATTCGACAGCATGAGGACTTTCGATATCATAATTGAAATAGGAGGCAAGATGGTCGAACAAACCAGAAATCGTGCCCTCCAACGTAAGATCAATAGTCATCACAGCACCTGATTCATATTCAATTGCATGGATTCTTTTCCGGATTCATGTATCCAAGTAGCGTGGACCAGATGCAACCTCGGCATGGACTCCACTGAAACAATAGGCTCCAACATGACCGCACCGGTGTCAGTAGCGATGAAATTCCAAAACAATTTCGTAGGCTTGCCATATTTGGCCTTGATCCAAATATCATAGATAGCCAAAAGTTTCAAATCAGAATCATCCGCAGCACTAAACGGTGCAAAAGCACATAAATGCCGAGTATCGTCGTGCTTTCCGTCAATCCTCCCATCCTCTACTAACGCCATGCGCACACGCGTCGCCATCATCTCATTACACATAATCTTCTCCATTCCTTGATCAGTCTTCACATAAGCCCAGCCAAAACAAGCCAGCAGGATCGCCAGCCACCACATCCAATCATTCATATTTGCCTCAAACGATACGGCAAATAATACATGGCCGATTTGGAATCAGACATCCATTTGGCCTGAACCTTACCTTTATTCATTGATGCGATATCTGCATCATCGCCTACAACCGCAAACAATGCCAACACGCCATGCTCGCATACAATGCACTCATAAAGATTGCCGCACAGCGGCCTGCCAAACAAAGATGCATCTATGCCTACTTTAATCTTTATATGTTGTGCATCAGCAACCGTAGTTGCCGGCAATACACACCAGCAGCCATCATTGATATGCACCAATAGCATAGGTTGCCATATCATCTGCTTAGCAATATGACCAGTAATTTGCTTTACCATGCTCATAATTTCCTCCTTGCCGTCGCACGCGCATACAATACACGCACCTGCAAGTATAGCACATGCAGGCACAGTGACACAACGATGCGCAGGTCGGATTT
>JAAOBB010000121.1_pt1 | contig 19099 bp, 26 predicted proteins | sample 7267541 | NCBI WGS metagenome assembly JAAOBB01 (sample SAMN14345205, study PRJNA599270) | viral metagenome | isolation source: viral-like particles (VLPs) isolated from bee gut | host: Apis mellifera | place: Switzerland:Lausanne | collected 2017-01/2018-02 | reverse complement strand
TGTAAGTCCAGTACCATGCCGTACCATGCATTATCCGGGCGTGTCGTGGTGGTGGGATGTGGTAGAGTGGGGTGTGAAAGGTAAAGGTGGTTATGATGATGTTTACTGATTACATTCATGTAAGGAATAAGAAAAGCAGAGTGTATACGCATGTTGCTGATTATCTGAATGTAAACGATAAGTATGGTAATAAGATTCAGACTATTTTGTCAAGTAAACTTGACGTTGATCTTGTATGTTTTATCTATCCTCACAATTCAGATAATCGATCTTCTGATCATTTTTCTTTTGTATGTGATATTAGTTTTGACTGGTATCATATGTGTATTGAATGCTACTGGCATGTAAGCGAGGGGAACGGTTTTGCTTCTAGAGTATACATGAATGGTCTTACAAGCGAAATGTTTACAAAATGGTTTATTGATTCCGTTGAAGATGTTATAAAGTTGTCCAATATTATGAAAAGTGATATACTGTAGTTGAAAGGTAAAGGTGGCTATGATGAATAAAATGTACAATGCAAGCGATTTTGCAAAAGCTATGAATGAGACAAATGTATTTGATGATAAATATGAAGCAAAAGAATCTTTAAGCGATAATAGTATTATTGAAATTAGCGGAAAAACAGAATATGGAATTAAGATAGAGTTATCTGCTGATGTGTATCTTTTTGATGATGGGACTGCAATATTGAAAGTATATGATAAGTTCAATGATTATATGAAACTTATATATGCTAGTGCAACATATAGATTATCTGATGACTTTATTGTTTGGGTAAAGAATTCTATTGACGATTTTGTTTATCAGGTAAAAAAGGCAAACAAGAGTTTGCATGAGTAGTCTTTGATATACTGTAGTTGAAAGGTAAAGGTGGTTATGATGGCGTATTGGGGTTTTGATCATGCTTATGGATGGAATACTGTCGATAACGACGGTAATAAGATTGGAAAAATTGTTAGATTTGATAAAAAATGGGATAGATTTAGTTGGTTTTTAAATTACAATAATCCGAATGGACAGGCTGAGTTTTTGTCTAGCAAAGAAGCTAGGCGTATCATGGAGCATGATTATCGTCACGCGGCTGATCCTGAGGATGTGCGGCTTGGTATTTATACTATGTCTGAGTATGTGAAGTTGCTTTCGATGGATCAGCTTTGGGATTGGTATACCGATGAAAGCAGATGGTAGATATGGAAAAATTTACTGATTTTATAGCAGATTTTGTATACTTTGTCTTAGCGTTGCTATTGTATATATTTTTGATGGTAATAAAGTTTGCGCCATATGTGACAATAGTTGCGATATCTATAATACTGGTTAAATTGATATAAAAGGGTGTGAAAATGATTAATGGTTTGTATTTTGGATGATAACTTTAGCATGTCTTGTATAGTATTTATACTATGTCTGAGTATGTGAGACTGTTGTTAATGGATCAGCTGTGGGATTGATATACTGATCCTAATAAGCAGTGATAAGTGAAAGGTGGTTTGATATGCGTACTTTTATGGCAACTATTGCGTTTGTTTTGTTGTCAATATTAGCAATTATTTTAGAATTTTTAAAATTTGTAATTAATGTTATAGTACGTTTCGTAATCCGTTTTTGGCCATATGCGGTTTTGATATTTTTTGCGATATGGCTTTGGAAAAAGATGATTGTAGGCTGATATGATTAACGGTTTGTCTTTTCTGGCGATAACAATAGCATGTCTTGCATGGTCTTTCGCTATGACGGATTATAAGGAGAATAAGAAGTGAAAAGTTTTGCACCTAACGGGGATTCTCGTGCCATGGCACCGATAACTGCTGTAATAATTAACGAAAGTGAAAATAAAGTTACTGTGATAGGTCGTGCATATTTTGAGGCATTGGCCAAGCAACGTGCGCGCCTTGACGCTAAGCGCGGCAATCATGAGATCAACGACCGATCAGTGCCGGAATGTTATCAGCCTTACTATCGTAAGGCTTATGCTGAAATGTGGGATACGGTAATAAATGAAGTGAGTAAAGATGAAAATGGGCAGAAAGATAGTAACTCATAAGCATGGTTTTGAGGGTCGCAATATCCGTGAGTCGTCGTATTTTGACGACAGGATATTGGACAGCAGTAAAATGCGCCACACTATGAAAGGTAAACGCAAATTACTGCACATGCGAGAGTTCAATGCGGATCACGGGGATTATGAAGGCTTTTTCCGTGGTGTCGAAGTGCTGATACGCTTATGGTCGGATAAAGAAGCTATGGCCGACAGTATAGTGGCACTATCCGATATCTGTATCACCATGACCGGCAAGATCGGCATGAGTGGGCTTACCGAAGCCTTGAACTCTAATTTTTATGTCTGGACGCTTGATGGGGTCAATATCCCGGCTTTGGCGGCTTGGGGGGCGATCTGTTGGGTGCATGGTGCTGATCTTAGGGATTGTGTCATGCTTATCAACCATGAGGAGGGGACACGTCAATGTCTGATAAAAATGTTCAATAATTTTGACATGGACGATCCAACAAGGTATACTAGAAGTGAGTTTGAAAAGATACTCAATGATTATAAGGTGGCGGTTTGAATGAAGTTGAATGCTTATTTTGAAGTACGTGGCGAGATAAGGAATCTTGTCTACGGTTGTCAGTTTTCCGTTGATAATCGGATCGATGAAGACCTTGATGAATACCAGTCTCGCGTACACAGTGAAGTGGATGAAGTTTTCAGGCGTATCAAGGAAAATGAAAAAGAAAGGGAGAGTCGATGAATATTAATAGAAGTTGTGAAGTCATTGTTACAGTCATAGATGGTAATGACAAGAAGTCCCTTGATCTGAATAAGAGATCAAGTGACTCAATAGAAGATTTTAGAAAAAGAGTAGAAGAGAATTTGAATGGTATTCTACCTAAATCAAAACCAGAAATTAAATGGGAGAGTTAATTGGCTGAAATAAACGCAAAAGTATCAAAAGGAAATAAAGGCGTAACGATAGAAGTCTACGCTAATACGTATTTCGGGCATGTCAACGCAACAGTCGATGGGGCGTTTTTGAACTCTAATGAAGATGTTTATGAATGTGCCCAAAAGACAATAGATTTTGTAAAACAAAATATAGATGATAAAAAGGAGAATCAATATTATGGCTGATGTCAAGCGCACGCGTTTTTACGCGGAATCGGATGGCGTGACCATCGATCGCAAGACCGGTGAGTATCATGAACAGACCGTGAGGGTGAATGGCCGTTTTAAGACTCTTGAAGCGGCAGAAAAGTCCATCCGCCGTCATTATAAGGACTTTCTGCCTAAGGATACTCGCTTGGGAATGCGCGAGTACGTCATGAGCGAGGATGATTTTTACCGTCAGGCTACACCTGTAGAGCCTGATGATGAAAAGAATGCAAAGAACAACAAGTAAAATAAGATAAGGTGGTAAAAATGAGTGATGAAGTAGCAACCGTGCAGAATGAAGATATTACGCCAGTTGGCGGCAACGGCAGTTTCGTGTCATCCTTTGAAACCAAGAGTGATAAAGGCAAGATCAAGGTTTTCAGCGTCTTGCAGACTTCGGAACGCCTTGAGGATCATTTGAATGAGCCCTTTAATCTCAAAGATGTGGTCATGCAGAATGTAGAGATCACCGACGCTCAGACAGGGGAGATCACGCCACAGGTGCGCACGATCCTTGTTGCGGATGATGATTCATGCTATTCCGCTGTCTCTAATCAGCTGGTATCGTCTCTTCGCACGATGTTCGGAATTTTTGGCGAGCCTAAGGATTGGAAAAAGCCGATCAAGGTTCAGGTGGTGCAAAAGCGTTCCCGTGCGGGTCGTAATTTTTACGAAATTGATCCCGTCCTTGATTAGGGTTTGACATTCAGATATTATATGCTATAATAGGTAGTGATCCTTGAGAGATCTGGGATCATATCAAACCACCCGAATGCCGCCGCCTATGAAAGGCGGCGGCATTTGCCTTATCATATAAGGGGTGAGCATGTCGTCACGGTCAAAACGCCAACGCCAGCGCCGCAAGGCGCAAGTCAGGCAACGTAGCCTACAGGCGCGAGCGAATCAGGCCGCGAGACCAAACCCCACGGTACGATCATATGATGAACAGACTTTGAACAGGCTGACGACCACACAGCTACGCAATGTGGCGCAAGGATTGTCTAGGGATTTTGAACATGCTCAAAATGTGGCAAGGGAGCAGACTCTACAACGTTTTTACAATGTTCCCAAAGTGACAATAACCAAGCGTGATCGCATGTATGCGGATCGCCCGGTGGTCACAGATCAGCAGATTGCCTCAGCACCGTCAAAACGTCGCAAGCTGTTGCGCCAACAGCAGAAACGGCATAATGCGGCAGTAGACAAGATACAAAGGGCACAAAATTACGAAAGCCAGCGAGTGGATCGTACCGTCAAAATGCAGCGGTACATGGAAAACCACGGTCTTGACGTTGCGGAAAGTGGACTGTCGGAAAGTGTACTGCAAGGATCGACGCTCAATAATAGCATTTTGAGATCAACAAATGTTTTAAAGGACAAGAATTTTGTAAGCAAAATGTCGCGTGGCGAGCTTATCCGTGAAATGACCGACGTGGCAGAAAAGGTAGGAAAACCAGCAAAAAGGCAACGTCGCAAGAAAAAAGAATACAGGAATGTCGGAAAGAAAAAAGGATGGGAGAGCCTGAACACAAGAGAAAAGGATGATTTTATCATATATCGAAAGCTCAGGGGAGCATTTGGATCAAAACTGGCGAATTCGTATCAAAAACTCTCAAAAGCACAGAAATATCTCTTGCATAATATAACAAACTTTGATAGATTTATACAAATGGTAATCCACTCGCCGGATAAGATTCTTAAGCGCAAAAGCAAAAAACCAACATTTGTTTTTGCCAATGACTCAAAAATTGACAAGGCGAACGCGGAACAGCAGATCATAGACTTTATGAACATGGTGAGAAAGTACGATTAAAAGGTGGTTTGATTGTTGGGCTTATGGGTGGCTGATATGATAGAATTTGCTGATGGGGAAAAACTGTCGGCAGAGCCTAAAACCATGCTTGCATATGCCATGAATCTTTCGGAAAATGTTGACATATATTTTTATGACGGTGATAAATATCTTGAAAAATGGATAGCGTATATGTTGCACATTTTCCGACCGAAACATACAGGTGGGAAAAATACCTTTAACGTCTTGTGTGGCGTGAATAGAGTATTATACCACGCGACCTATACCAATCCTGACGGCATGAAGTTTCGCGTCATGACTTTTGAGAACTTGATCCCTACGGCACGCCCGGCTTTGGCTGGCGACTTTGGGGGATCGGGTGGTTCCGACAGCGCCATGCGAGCTATTCGGATGGCTGACAGGATGGGCATACATGGCCTGACGATCGGATCGTATGCCATGCAGAATTTTCGTAATGATTTTGGCGTGAAAAAATATTTTGAAAAGTTTCCGAATTTGGATGAAAAACTGTCCACTGATTTGAGAGCTGGATACATAGGCGGATATGTCATGGCACTCCCGGGAGACTATGACAGATGTGTGGATATCGACTGCAATGGCATGTATTCAAGCATTCTTAGAGACGAATTCCTGCCGTTCGGGCCACCGGAACCATATGACGGAAAGTATGAATATGATAAAACAATGCCGTATCATATAGATGTTATGACTTTTCGCGCCGATCTGAAAGAAGACGGTTATGCTTTTCTGTCGTCCCCGCATTTTGTCTATTCTGACGATAGGGATCGTATGATCTCAACACATGGATACATTACCATGCCGCTGACAGACATAGATCAAGAACTATTGCAGGAAAATTATGAAGTCAGCGTGTATGAATATGAGCATGGCTGGAAATTCGCGCGATCCAAAGGATTTTTCAAACTTTGGGTAGACGGATGGGATACAGTCAAGGAAAAGTCAACTGGCGGTCAAAGGACGCTGGCGAAATGGATACCTAACTCAATGGTGGGGAAATTTGGAACAGTGCCACGCAAGTCATGTTTGGAACCTTATCTTGATCCAGAGGATGATGAAAAAGTGGACTGGAAAGTGGAACAGTATGATAAAACGGGAGCGTCGTATCTGCCGGTGTCCATGTATGTGACGGCTTTAGGCAGAAGAAAGATCATGCAAGCCATGCGAAAGCAGAAGAATCGGATCATCTATGCCAATACAGACGGTTTCATGATGATAGGATCGAAAAAGGATATTATAGGACTTGACCTGGACAAACGCAAGACCGGCAAGTGGAAAATAGAGGGGGATTACAAAAAAGTAAGAATTTTGGGGGTAGGATTGTATCAGGGGGAGAAGACGACTGGCGGCTTTGATCTCATATCGTCGGGCATATCGCGTAACACGCCGATCCCTTGGGAGCAGTTTTTTGAAGGAAAGCACATTTTGGACGACTATGGGGATGATATTGTGCTATAATGGACTTGGATCAGGCGGGGTGTACCTTGATTTGGCTTGCCGGGCCGGGGATCACACGCTGAGACCGTGCCGGTGCCGGATGTAGAGCGTAGTGGTGAGCACTATGGGGTCATGCGATGTACAATATCGACCCGCTTATATCCATAGTGGTATTGTCGCGTGATTGCGGCAATACCACGCTTTAAAATTTTTACAAAAAGGAGATAATATGGCAGATGAAGACACCACTGAGGAGACCAAGACCGATCCCCCGGCAGAGGAATCGGAACCGACTAATCAGGATGATACCAGCGATCAGCCCGACCCGCAACCTGAAAAGGAACCGGAGCCAGAGGATAACGGATTGGAAAAAAGAATCTCAAGCCTTGAACAGTCGGTGCGTGAAATGCGCGCCATGATGGACGCTTTGGGGATTGATGACAGCGACACGCCAGATGTGAAGACAGCAGAGGATACGGCAACCGACGGCGATTCCGACGGTGACGGCGAGCCTGATCCGACGGATATTACTATCGACGATCTTTTTGAAACAAAAAAGTAAGAATAAGGGAGAATAATTATGGCAGACGTGGTACAGAAGGATCAGAACGGCGAGATCGTGCGCCCACTGACCGAATGGTCGAATGTTGAATTTTTGAACGCTATCCGCAATCAGGCGGGACGCGATTTTCAGAATCGCATTCCGGCCGCAACCAAGGGGAACGTGCGGCAGTCGCTTGAAAATATGTTGAACTTTCCGGCATTGCGCAATGAATTTTACGACGCTCTTATCAACAGGATTGCCGGAATGTATGTCAATCAGCTGTCGTGGTCTAACCCGTTGGCAGAGTTCAAGAGGACGGCGCAGAGCTACGGCAAGACATACGAAGAAGCGGCTGTCGGTCTTATCAAAGCGCGCGTATACGATCCAAAACAGGAATATTTGGGGGATGAAATTTACGGAACCTACACGCCTCATGTTGAGACGGCGTTCCACACTGTCAATCGCGAGGAATTTTATCCGCTGACGGTGAACGAAACCCAGCTGAGGTATGCTTTTACCGAGGAAAACGGGCTGGGAGCTTTCACAGCCCAGCTGATGGAATCGCCAAGAACTTCGGATAATCTTGACGAATATTTGCAAATGGTGAATCTTTTCCCAGAATACGCACACCTTGGCGGATATTATCGTGTCCATGCAGATGACGTGACCGATGAAAACATCAGCGACACTGAAGCACAAGCCCGAGCACGTCGCCTTTTGCGCAAGATTCGGCAAATGGTAAACACGCTCCCGATCAAGCCAAGCACGCGGTATAATGCGCGCCACATGCCCAGCGTGGTCAATAAGGAAAATTTGATTCTTTTCATGACACCGGAAGTTCACGCGGCCATCGACGTGAACGCGCTGGCAGTGCTCTTTAACGAAGATTACGCAAAAACCAATCAGCGGATTATCGATATCACAGGCCAGGATATCGGAATCAACGGTTTCCAATGCATTCTTACGACACGCGAGTTCTTCTTCTGCTGGGATTACTATTATGGAACTCAGGGTGGCGTAGTCAATCCGATCTCACTTGGTACAAACTATTTTCTCCATCATAAAGAGGCTATCTCGCTTTCGCCGTTTGTTCCGGCGATTCTTTTCTGGACGGGAGAGGGTACGAGAGAGGATGTTGAAGTGCCGGCGGGAGCAACGGCAAGCAAGCCAGAGTTTCAAATTCGTCTGCAAAAGTACGGCAATCCGGCGGTCATGCCGACCAACGTCGCGCGTGGCGACGTGGTACAGGTCGTATCCACTATATCTATGGACGGTTACCCTGATTTTGCGCCAAAAGGCGGTATCATTTATGAGATCGCCAGTGAGGTAAAGTCGCAATTCACACGGATCAGCAATACAGGAATTTTGCGTATCGGCCTTGACGAAACCGTAAATTATGTTGATGTTCGCGCAAGGGCAACTTACAAGAATCCTAGAATTCCTGAAGTTCCATCGGTAGCGAGCGATACTTTGCGCGTGCCGATTGTTGGCGACGGTCTGCTTGGTTTCAATCCCGGATTTGTAACAAATTTGAACTTCAGCCCGAACACGCCGGTTAGTATAAATGTTGGTGAGGATCAGCAACTGCATGTGATCGCCACTATGACCGACGGGCGTATGCCCGACGTGACCAACATGGTCACATGGTCTTCAAGCGACGATTCGGTTGCCAAGGTCAGCCCGGTCGGCAAGGTGTCCGGCGTAAACGCCGGAACCGCAACGATTGAAGTCACTGTGTTTGCAGTAACCCAGCAGATTCAGGTGACTGTGACCGCCAGCGGACAGGCTCAGGTTCAGACTCAGGATGTTGCAGAAGAGCCACAGAAGTAGTATACTAAGAGCAGTGTTCCGGCTGGCCTTACGGGGCCAGCCGTTTTTCATAAGGACTTGAACAATGACGGAAAAAACATTGACATGGGCTTCATGGCCACCAAACTCAACAATCTCCCTATGCAATGTCACATGGGACGCGTCCTATCGTGATATCGTAAAATTTTCAGACACAGCGGATCAGGAACAGTATTTTAACGGTCTGAAAAAAGATGTAATAAAAAATTCAACAATGGTTAAATTCGGATTGCCGATCGATCTGCCTATAGCGTTCAACCGCGCGTCAAAATACAATTACATGATCGTGGATAATGATTACGATTTTGACGATAAGCGCAAATGGTATTATTTCATACAATCGGTAGATTATGTCAATGCGAATGTCACCCGTTTCCACATTATGCTTGACGTGTGGCAGAGTTTCCAATTCGATGTGAAACTTGGCAGATGTTTTGTCGAACGCGGCCATATAGGGATCGCCAACGATAAGCAGAATGAGAATTACGGTCTGAATTATCTTGATATTCCCGAGGGGCTTGACTTGGGCAATACACCAAGAATTCAAGAAGATCATGAATTTGCATTTATGGAACCCAACGTAGACACCAGTCAGGAATCACCGGGAATACTACTGATAACTACAACAAACATTGAAGATGATCCGCAAAGCAAAGAAGACCCAAGACTTAATACGGCTACAGGATCGGACATTAATGGTGTTGTTAATGGGGTATCGATATACTTTCTTGACAGCACGAACTCTTTCGGTAATTTTATGCTGGTATCTTCAAAATATCCTTGGATCACAGAGGGTATCATCGGAATATGGATGATACCAAAAAGGGCAGTTGACTTACGTCTTGCGAGAAAAATAAAACCATTTGCAGGAAACGTTGAAGAACAGGACAAGCCGGCGCTTAACTTGATTACCATGTATGAAATAAGTTCGGCAACATATGATAAGGTGTCATATACTGAAAACAATTTCAGACAAATATTTGCCAATCATATACCAAGCAGATACCGTAATCTGAAAAAACTTCAGATTTATCCGTATTCTTATATTGAAATGACCTTGCAGAACGGAAGTTCGCTGATTATTCAACCACAATACGTTGGGGAGAATAATCTTGAAATACATGAGTCAATTTGGGCCAGCGCGCCCGGGCCTAGGAGTATGTACTACCCCGAACATTACGCCGGGGGGGAAGACCTGAATACAGCGATTGGTGTCGTTGACTGGCCGCGACTGGTCATGGTAAACAACCAAGGAATCGCATACTTGGCAAGCAACGCGCACAGTATACAATACCAGTATAACACAGCCGACTGGGCACAGCAAAAAACCCAAATGGGGATCAACAACGCCTATGCTCAGGCCAATGCCGGTACTGCATACAATACGAGGCAAACACAGCTTGGCAATCAGAACCGAAACGCTTCGAACGCAATAAACAACGGGAGTTTACAGGAAAGCAACGACATTGCGGCACAGCAACAAGGAACCGACTATCTTATCAGCCAAATTCAGGCTGGCGTAAATGGCGTGACAGGTGCATTGGGACAAGCGGCTGGCGGCAACATAGGCGGGGCTATTGGTGCCGGCGTAGGCACGGCCGTCAATATGGGTACAAATTGGGCGGCAAACGAACAACGCACTGCAACACGTACTGCAAGTTTGGCTAATACGCTTATGACAAACGCGGCACAAACAGCACAAGCAAACAATTATAGTACTGCTTCTACGAATTTGTCAAACCAACAGACCATGCAGTTTGCTGACATGAACCGATCGCTTGGATTGGCTGTCGCTTCTGGCGATTACGCCAATACGATAGCGGGAATCAACGCTCACGTACAGGACGCTCAACTGAGTCAGCCATCGCTATCCGGCGGCATGGGCGGCGACGCTTTTCTTTATGCTTTGAGCAAATGGAAAGTGCATTTGCGTTTCAAAATGATCTCACCCGCCGCTATGCGCAATATCGGTGAATTCTGGCTGAGATACGGGTACTATATTCAACGATTTTTGATCCCGCCAGAGTCACTCATGTGTATGCAGAAATTCACGTACTGGAAAATGCATGAGTTGTATATCAGATCATCGACATGCCCAGAGGAATTCCGTCTTACAATCAAAGGAATTTTTGAAAAGGGGGTTACCGTGTGGAAAAACCCGAACGATATCGGCGTCACCGACTATGCAGACAACGAACCACTATCAGGAATCTCATATTAGAAAGGTTTTGAACAATGAGCAGAAGCAGAGGACGGCGGCGCAATAATTCTTTCAAGCGCATGATGTCGGATGATTGGCGCAATGTTCAATTCAACTACGGCGACCTACAGCAGACGACACGTGTCAGAATGTACCAAAGGCTGATAGAAATGCTGGCAATAAGCCGGTTCAAGTGGATCAACTTGCCGAAAGGGATCGATGAACGATTCATTGAAATGACGCTTTTTGAAAGAGGATTGGTGATATTTTTCCCGGATAAGAAAAAACACCGTTGGATGGCTACACAGGCGACCTACAATGGCAAGATCAACAACTACTACAATCCAACAAAATTCAGACCAGTAGCCGTAAATTACACGTACCGTGAAATGGGGTCGCGCGAATGCGTGCCGATCTGGGACAACCAGCTACGCTCTCCAATGATTGATATTATGGTAACATATGCCGAAAGACTGGCGCTTGTGGATCGTGCCCTTGATGTTAATCTGGACAATCAGAGCGTTCCGCTGATAATCCAATGCGACGAAAAACAGAAGAATACCATGGAAAATGTCATGCAACAGCGCGGTCAGGGATTGCCAGTGATCTACATTACCGGCAACAACGCGATTCTTGACGTGTTCAAACAATTCCCGAATACGTCACAGTATTTGATCGACAAACTGTTGCACGACAAGGCGACGATCTGGAACGAATGTGTAAAATTCCTGGGAATAGAGAACAACAATTCCGAGAAAAAGGAGCGTGTGGTAGTCGATGAAGTGAAGTCTGGCGAATCTGCAACCAACGTTTTTCGTCTGAGCTTTCTTAAGTCACGCCAACAAGCAGTGGATCAGATCAACGGTCTATGGCCTGAGCTAGGATTGGGTATATCATGGGGTGACGACAGTAGTAGCGGAATTTTGGACGCTGACGAAAGGACAGTGAGCGACAGTGACTGACTACAGTGATCTGGCCATGCCCGACCATGCGGCTGATTTTACCCTGACGCTTGGCAATGTCATAGCCCTAGGGTATAATACGGATGAAAAACTTCATCTTGATCCCAAGCATTATCCGATTTTTGATGAAAAACATCGGCCTGAACTCAATCACAAGATAGCCGCGCATTACGCTTTGCGCGAGATCGGTCAGGAGACGGTAGAGCAGTTCGTGTTCTATCTTGGCCGTACCATGAATGAGATCATGCCGTACTATAATCAGCTGTATGCGTCTGAGCAGAAAAAGTATGATCCGCTTTTGACGACCGACATGACTTCTAAAATTGATTCAAATAATGTTTCAGAATCATCGGGAAAGTCCAACGGCGACCAGTCGTCCAAGGTCACAGGGTCAAGCGACACCAAGTCAACATCGGATACCGACGCAACTTCTTTCCATTCGGAAAACCCGCAGACCCAAAGTGATTTTACCAACAATGCGACAACTGCTGATCGCACACAGTCTCATGCTGAAACCAACACACAGAATTCACAGTCAAGCGATACGGAATCAACTTCACATTCCGCAACAGACTACAATCATTCAAATGATGTTGGAAACACATTACAGCATTCCGCTGGTTTTTCCGGCGTATCGGGGGCACAACTGATAACCGAGTGGCGGTCAGCCATGCTGAATATCGACATGATGATTGTCAATGAATTGGAATCTTGTTTCATGGGAATCTGGGGAACAGCGGATCAAATGCGACGCGACTATATGCCATTATACCACATAGAGGATAGGATATAATATGGACACATACACATGGGGGGGCAGTCTGCCTCTAAGCATTCTTGATGATAGGCCGCACCGGTATACGACTTCACAGCCTTTTACCTACCGCGACACGCTCACAACCTTGCGCGAGATTGAGGAGCTTAAGTGCAATCTCAATAAATTGGTGGATTATCTCAATGATATGTCCAAGGACTTGGACGATTTTGAGAAGATCGTCAAAAAGGCTTTGGAAAATATTCTCATTGAGTTTCAACAAAAGCTGGACGCTCTGGAAAGCCGACTGATTGAGACGATCAAGGAGGCGAACGCGCATGGGGTGGCGGAAAGCCCGGTGCGTGGCCGGATACAGGCGCTTGACTTTGTGCTTGGGGACATGTATGATAATCTCAGGTACTATGGACTGTTCGCAAAAGATTACGACGATATGGGCCTGACCGCCAAGGAATACGACGACATGCAGACGGGGGCGCGTCGTTATGATCTACAGGCAAGCCGAAGACTTAATCCAGTGCTTGGCGACTATGGCGGTAGAGACGATTTTTGGGCCAAGCTCCCACAGCCGCCAGCAGAAAAACCGCAAGAAACTTTTCTCACTAAGGAGGAAGCCAGAAAACAATACATGACACGCCATCCTGATTCAAACCAATTTGAAGAAAAGAGCATACAATGAGTTCCACAAACAAGACACCGAACTATGGGCTGAGCCAATTTGTCGGCACAGATCATCCGTCATTTTTGCATGACGTTAATGCGGATAATTTGAAGATCGATACGATCCTCAAACAGACCGATGATAAGATTGTATCATCAGCCGGTATCAGCCAGTCCACAGCGGATGGGCGCTACGTTCCCAAGAGCGTGACCGCCCCGACCCAAACCGGTTTGACAGCCGAGCAGATGGATCGGATGTACGTAGACGGTGATAATGTTGTAAGAGTCAAGCCTGCAGAGGAGTAGAGACAATGGCAAGCACCAACAAGACCCCGAATTACAATCTTTCTCAATTTTCTGACGACGACAAACCGTCATGGCGCGGGGACGTGAACGCCGACAATCTCAAAGTCGATACGAACATGCACCGGATCGACGCTCAGACTGCAGACAATCTTCAAAACATTACCCAAGTCAAAAAAGATTTGACAACAGCACAGAGCGATATCGTATCCGCAATGAATACGGCGAACAAAGCAAAAAGCGAGGCAGACAATTCAAAGAATATTCTGGACAGCGCTGACCTCAAGTCAACCGACGATGGTCAGGCTTTGCGCAACGAGATTCGCGCAAAGGCGAATACTGCTGACGTTTATTCAAAGAATTCCGCTGATTCAAAATTTGCTACACTGGATCAGGTGAATTCCAAGGCCGACATGGGATTGGCGTACACCAAGGCTGAATCCGACAGGCGTTTCGAGCCACTGCACGTGACCGAAACACAGACAGAGATCGTGTTCATCGGAGATTCATATTTCAACGGTGTTGGAACTTCTAACGGCTATGCAAGCAGTATGGCCAAGGTTGCCGCAAATGAACTGAAGTTGAACGATCATAATTATTCGGTCAATGGCTCAGGATTCATCACCGGGGGAGACAGCAACCGCCCATTCCTTCAGCAAATTCAACAGGCCGCTCAGGATACATCATACGATCACAATAAAGTCAAATATGTGGTGATCGGTGGTGGCCGTAACGATGATGGCCAGCCTTTTGACGGATACACCAGCACCATGCAGTCAACAATCCTTGCCGCAATGAATTCGTTCACAAATTCAAAGATTGTTGTCGTACCGAACATGTATGACAACGGAAGCCCGAAAATGGAAAATGCAAGAAAATTTGGAGCGTTGCATTCACTGGGCTATGCAGGATCGCGCGTAGCGATTGTTGACGGAGCATACACGTGGGGTTTTGGCGAGGGTGAGAACAGTTTTTCAGATATCCACCCAAGAAACACGCTTGCCATGACCTATGGTCAATATATCGCGGATTGTTGCGAGCATATGCGTCGTGAATATTTTGTAGACAAGCAGTGGCACACCGAACAAAACGTAGGCGGAAGTTTCAGCGTGGCAAAACTGACGGTAACACTACACCATGGTGTTATCAGCGTGGCCAGCAGAGGATACATGCCGACAGGACAGGAAAAACCCGGAGACATGATAACCATGCCGAATCTTTCCCAGATCGGCATATTTCAAGATGTTTACGGATATGATGATAAACAATCATACGCGCCCCTTATGCACTGGAACGGGAAAACCATGTCTGTCGTCGGGAGAATTTTCGGCAATCCTTATGATGGTTTATACGTAAACGGCAATCTATCCTACTCAATCCTGGGAGCACTGTGATATCATGAGCAATCAAAGCTTGTATGCCATGTATGTTATAGGAAAAGTTGAATCAAACCATAACTGGTCGGCAGTGAACTACAACGATCCGATCACGCTTGGCATGATGCAATGGTATGGCACACGGGCTTACAGCTTGCTCAATCGCGGCAAAACAGCAGATCCGCAAGGTTGGGGCGAATTCAAGAATTCAGCCCCAACCCTTGCTTCACAAGTTGAAAATAATTCCATCAACTGGACGACACGATACGTTACGCGAGCAGAGGGAAACGCTTGGATCGCATGGTCGCAAAGGCCGGAAAATCACAGGTTCCAGCAGGATCAGTGGGAAGACGACTACAATTCATACAATAATGTTTGCAATAATTACGGTTTTCCGCAAAACAACATGCGAGAACGCGTATTTTTCATGTGCATGTACCACCAGTCGCCGGTTTCAGCATTGCGTGTGATAGGGTCGGTCAGTGCAACGGCAAGCCTTGATCTTCTGCACTCTGCCGCGCTGAATGACTATGTTCTAGGGCAATACCGGTCGCGCTATGATACGGCTTATAATCTTTTAAGAGATTGGGATGGCCAGAGTGCGCCACCAGACTTTGGACAAAGCGGGGACACTAATAACAATCCGGGCGGCAACAATTCAACAATTTCTGGAACTTCTGACAAGACAGCTTGGATACATGTCAAACAGAACACGATCTACCTGCACGACAGCGGAAAAATAAGGACGTTCTACCAGTCAAGCGCACAAAACTGGATTGAAAAATTTGAAAAAGGCACACCAGTGGACACGGGCCATCAGACGGATCAGGGATCAAACACTGATCCCGGCGCTGTTTCAAAAGTTGTAGATTGGGTGAAAAGCAGAATCGGCAAATACGATTACTCGCAAGGCCCGGGACGATTGAACCCGGAAAGCACGGGGTACACGGATTGTTCGGGCTTATGGTGGCGCGCCTATATGGATGTGACCGGCGTTGACGTGGGTACTTGGACTGGACAGATGGCTCAAAGAGGATCGCTGATAGAAGATTCAAATAATATGAGTATACAATCAGCGATAGGAAAAGTCAAGTCGGGAGATCTTCTGCTGTTGGGCAGTCGGCCAAGTTTCGACCATGTTGAAGGGTTCGTTTCCGATGGGAACGCGCAAACCCTTTCACACGGTGGCCCTGGCAAAGGCCCGAATTACGAGGACGCGACACAGGAAGTACGATATTTCAATAATTCTTGGCAGATAAGGCGGTATATCTAATGGAGTTCAATGAAGAGGATTATTATAGTCTGCACAGAATTCTTTCATACAATGCCGTATGGAACTTCATCATAGGCGCAAGAGGACTTGGCAAAACCTTTGACGCTAAGCGCCATGTTCTTAGGGATTCAATAAAAAATGGATCACAGTTCATCTATCTACGCCGTACAGATGTTGAGATCAGGGGTGGAGCAAAAGAGAAGTGGATGGATGATATTCTGTTTGAATTCAAGAATTTTGAATTCAGGATAAATGGAAATACTCTTGAATGGAGACGCGCAAAAGATAAGGGCGAAAAGGAAAACAACAATGAGTGGCATATTGGTGGCTACTTTCTTGCACTCTCTCAGTCAGGCGGAAAAAAGTCCATACCTTATCCTAACGTTCGTTGGATTATTTTTGATGAAGTTTTCCCTGATAATCTGAGATTCCTGAGCAATGAGGTAACCTTGTTTGAGGAATTCTATAATACAGTGGATCGCACACACGATCACACCCGTGTGCTTCTGCTGTCCAACGCTGTCAGTCAGGCCAATCCGTATTTTTCAAAGTTCAGAATCGATATCAACGATCAGCAGAAAAAGAAACGTCAGTTTCAAACATATTGCGACGGTTTCATTGGAATAGAATTCGCTGACTATGCAGGTTTTTCGGCAAAAGTGGAACAGTCAAGGTACGGAAAATTCCTGAGAAAATATGATCCCGACTATGCGGATTACGCCATCAGCAATAAGTTTCTTGATGATATCAACGGGCTGGTTGAACCATTCAATCCAAAACTAGGCTACATGTTCACTCTTGAAACAGAGGATAATGGCACGTTCGGCATATGGTCAAAAATAGGGGATTCGATCTCATACTTTATCAGCCGAAGAGTAAAAAAACATGCCGAATACCATTATACACTTGACTACAGGAAAGTCAACGAGCATGTGATCTACGTAAAAAAGTCTGATAATGTAGTAGCGAATCTTCTAGGCGCTTACCGTACAGGAGAGGTAAAATTCGACACGCGCCAGTGCAAGGCTGACTTCATGCAAGTAGTGGGAACACTGATAGGAAAGTGAGGATAATTTCAATGGACTTTGTCAATATCGGAAAGATAGTGATTATCACACTGCTGTTCATGATTATTGATATCATCACCGGATATGTAGGAGCTTGGCTGACAGGCACCATATCGTCGGCAGTCATGCGCAAAGGTTTGGGACACAAATTCGCGTTCCTCGCATTCATCGCCATGGCCGCACTGATCGACTTCGCTCAAGGCGAGGGTATCATCAATCTTGGCGTAGCATTGCAGTTGACAACGCTAACATGCATTTATATTATCATCACAGAGATCAACTCAATCACAGAAAACATCATCGTCATTTTTCCAGAGTTGAAGAACACTCCACTCATGAATGTGTTTAAGAATTCTTCAAACATGATGGAAAAACTGGCAGACGAAAAAGGAGACAGGATAAATGGAAAGCACGTGGATAGAAAGTCCTAACTTTACGAAAGGCAGAACAGGGCCAATCACTCATATCACACTGCACGTCATGGGTGGGTTTCTGGCAGGAACCGACTCAACTTTCAAAAACCCGGCTAATCAAGTATCCTCAACATACGGCATAGGATCAGACGGAACAATCCATCAGTATGTTAGCGAACTTGACACTGCTTGGGCTGACGGGAATGCTAATTCAAATTCAACTGGCATATCCATAGAACATGAGGGGGGCTATCCGACAGCATACTTCACCAATGCTTGCGCCGAAGCAAGCGCACAACTGTGTGCAGATATAGCAAAAAGATACGGTTTCGGCAAGCTGGTGCATGACGGAACCAGAGGCAATGTCTGGTTGCACCGGGAGATACCAGGATCAACGCACCCGTCATGCCCAGACCTTGCAGTAAACGGCATTAACGTCAATCAAATAATCAACAGAGCAAACCAAATATTAGGAGAAAATGCCATGGCAGAATACGACGAATTCGCAACAAACTGGTACAGGGATCGCGCACAAGAAGGCGCTGAAAAAGCCATAGATAAGAAACTATCCGACGAATGGCACACCAATTGGATCAGAGATCGGGCACAAGAAGGCGCTGAAAAAGCCATAGATAAGAAACTATCCGACGAATGGCACACAAACTGGATCAGAGATCGGGCACAAGAGGGAGCAGAGAAAGCACTGCAACCAATCAATGAAAAACTGGACCAGATCATACAGTTACTTAACAAGTAACAATAAAGCCCCGGCGCAATGTCGGGGCTTTTTTAATCCAATTACTTGCTTAAAGCAACTGCCACATCCTCTGCAAAATCAGCATTACCCTCACCAAAAGGCAACCAATTCGTATGAACGCTCCCCTCTGGATCGACATAAGTCTTGTTGTAGACCCCACTATAATACCGGCCAGTAAATTGAGAATGGAAAGTGTTCACTCGCTTACCTACAAATTCAATACCGCCATTTTCGCCAATTTTATAAACATCATTTTTCAGATCTAATTTTTCAAGATCCTTTTCGTTAATATAATACCTGACATCTTTCGCATTCCTGCGGTTTTTCCAAGCCTTAAGACCCAAAGACTCAACTACTTCATTTACGTTTACCTTTGTGTTGCTCTCGATAAATACGTTCTTCTTCATCATAACCACCTTTACCTTTCACACCCCACTCTACCACATCCCACCACCACGACACGCCCGGATAATGCATGGTACGGCATGGTACTGGACTTACA
>JAAOBB010000080.1_pt1 | contig 19211 bp, 18 predicted proteins | sample 7267541 | NCBI WGS metagenome assembly JAAOBB01 (sample SAMN14345205, study PRJNA599270) | viral metagenome | isolation source: viral-like particles (VLPs) isolated from bee gut | host: Apis mellifera | place: Switzerland:Lausanne | collected 2017-01/2018-02 | reverse complement strand
CCCGCATATTAAGTTCACTCATGATAATTCCTTTCCCTAGAACGCCCACTTTGAGCACATTTATATTGTAAGTCGCATACAGTCTCGACACGCCCGGATGTGGGTTGAGTGGACAAAAGCGTAATGAGATGATAAATAGTTAGACTTTAAAACTTGCGTGTTGATATATAAATGTGTGCAAATCACATGTCTGTGCGTTTGTATGTATTTATGCTTGTGGCATAATCATGTGTAATATTGCATTTATCCGGGCGTGTCGAGACTGTATGCGACTTACAATATAAATGTGCTCAAAGTGGGCGTTCTAGGGAAAGGAATTATCATGAGTGAACTTAATATGCGGGTCGTCAGAGATGCTGTTGTAGATTATGTAGCAAATGGTCTGACTGTGCCGGATCATATGTCTGCCGAGTCTTATGCAGAAGCCACATATGACATGGATACGCTTTGTGATCAGCTGTATAGCGCTTGTGAAGTCGCCGGTGTTGGACCTGCTGATTTGGATGGAGACGAATTCCTGCAATTGTTGGAGCAGAATGACACGGGAACTACAGTGGAAGTTGATCTTATGAATACTGCCAAGCAGCGCGGATTTGCTCATGGCGTGGGTGCTTGCAAGTCTGCAAGTATCGATGCAGGCAACTTTTACACTGACATAGATGCTTTTGTGAGGCTTAGGCTTTATATCAATAAGGCCATGTACGGCAATCCTGGCGTGATTTTGGACGTGCGTTTATCCAGGCTTGCCGACGCATTCACTGAGGATGTGGAGCTGAATCAGACATTCAAGGATGCGGCAGCTATGGGCAGCGAGGAGCCTTTTCATAGCGTTCTAGCTGTCGGTAATGATTTCTTCGATCTATCTGATACCTTGCCGGACTTTGACGATATCGAGGCGCCTGAAATGAGAGTTGCTTGGTATCACAACGGTATCAAGGAATTCGTTCCGCTGCCGATTGCGGTCGTATTGGATGCAAGGTTCTGAATTTTTTGAAAAAAAATTAGCCGCCGGCCTATATGGTCGGCGGCCTTATTGGAGGTAATGTTATGGGTGACAGTATGAAGAACACTGCTGGCGTGGTGGTGTTGAATCGGTTTGGCAAGTCGATTATCAGGTGCGCTCCTACGAGCTTGGGTGGTGTGACGCTGATTGCCAAGGACCCGGATTTCAAGGTGGTGAAGGGTGTTCGGCCTTTGATTGTGCCTGATGTGTTTGAACAGCTTGTGGAGATGTGGTCGCGGGTGGTGACGCTGTGCGCTGAGGCTTATCGTCATGCCAGCATTGTGGATACGCCAATGTTCTATCGGAACACGCCGCAGGGTCCTCATACTGTGGAGGATTTCGACTATCTGGTGAGAGTGTATGATTTCAGGTCCGATAGGGTGCTTTTGTCTTTCACAGTGAAGCATGCTTGCCTTTATGATCTGTACTCGGATGAAATGGCGAATATCATTCCTGATTTTGATGTTTTCGCTGATTGGCTTAAGACGATTGTGAGTGCCGGTCATACGTTGTCCAAGGCGTCGGAAGTGTATCTAGGAAGAAGTTGATATGGCTGGTGCGGTTTGATTGTGATTATGTTCGGTCTAGTTTTTTTCGGATTGTACAACCATTATGATTGATTGGATGTTTTCTGTGACTAGAGATGATATGTCTATGGCTGTAGGTTTTGCCATTGGTGCTGTGCTTATGTTCTTGTGGTCGCTTTGGATGGACCATAGGAAAAAATGATGGCGACTGATTGGATGTGGGCCGTGGCCATCGTCTTAGCCGGGTTCGGTTGGACGACGGCCATGGTTGACAGAAAGGAGCAGGAGATGGCTGCAAGACATGGGTCCGATGGATTGCCGCACGTAAGGCGGCATTGGTTTTTGTTTGACATGCCCTGGCATGCCGACGGTGTGAATACTTTGGATGATCCTTTGGGTTTGCGTATTTATGATGGTCCTCGTGAGCGTGATGTGGACGCTGACCGTTTGTTGAAGCTGGGTAGATTGACGCGTCGTGCGGGGTCTGAGGAAGCCAAGTATTATATGCGTCGGGCGATTCGTGCCGTTGCGCCTGATGTTTATTTGCATCGTCGCGTTAAGCATTATTCCATGGATGAACTTGTCATGTTGTTTAAGGATGAATGTTATGGGCAATCCCACCTTTTCTAGAAAAATGTGTGCTAGTCTTGAATCTGTACGGGAACGAAGGGAGGTGACATATGGATGATATTCTGAATTTTGACCGTATTACCAAACGGGTTACGATAACGGAAGTCAAGGGTATACGTCTTAAAGGCTTGGAGCCCATTGAGTTTACTGTTCACATTCATGGTTCTTGGAAAGAGAAAAGCGCTGAACGGTGGCTGCGTCGCAAGCTCAAGGATCCGACCATTACGGTGGCTGAGACGGAATCGACCAGTCATACGTATTCAATACCTACTGAGGTGTTCTTTGCGAATGCCGAACAGATGGATGATTAATAAACAAGGAAAGGAACAATATTATGTCACAGGATATGGTGCAGAGGAATGACGGCGATATGGTGCTGGCCGAGGATGATGGCCAGTCGGTTATCAACGGTTTTCCGCGGCCGAAGAGCATGGCTGACAAGGTTGAGCAGTTCAACGCTCAGAATTCGGCCACGTCGCTGAATGATCTTGCTGATGATGAAGTGATCGGTATTCGGGGCATCATGATCGAACCCGGTTCCAGGAAGGACCGGACGACGGGCATTCCGCAGCCCTGCCTGAACACGTACCTGCTGACCGACAAGGGTGGGCTGTTCAGCCAGTCGGGCGGTATCGCCAAGTCGGCGCGCTTCATTCTGATGCGGTTTGGAAAGCCGGAGGACTGGCCTGACGGCAGGTTGCAGGCGCATGTGAAGACCACGGCATTGAAGAACGGGAATACGCTGAAAAGCATCGAACTTGTGGGCTGAGGCCTACTGATACAATGGGAACGCTGGGTACCTCCCGGCGTTCCTTTTTTGTATGTGGAGGCTGTTATGGCACGAGGTTTTCGTAAATGGCTGATAGGTCTGTTTGGTTTTGTCCTGGCATTGGGTGTGACGGTTCCCGCCCAGGCGCTGAGCGCCTTGGACACGTCCAGCTGGCAGGCGGGCATTAATATTGCGGCCGCCGATACTGACATTGTGATAGCCAAGGCCACGCAGGGCACCGGTTACGTCAATCCTGACTGTGACCGCGTGGTGCAGGATTCGTTGCGCCTGGGCAAGGCCACGGGCGTCTATCATTTCGCGGATGCCAAAGCCTCCGCACAGGCCGAGGCCGACCACTTCATCGCCAACACGCGCGGCTACATCGGCAAGGGCGTCATGCCGGTCCTTGACTGGGAACCGGGCACGCCCTGGCGGACCGATTGGGCCCGGCGGTGGCTTGACCTGGTGCACAAGGCGTATGGTGTGAAGCCCCTGATCTATATGAACATCAGTACGGAGAATTCCTATGACTGGTCCTCCGTGGTGTCGGGCGACTATGGTCTGTGGCTGGCGGGAGGACGCTACTATAATCAGCGTCTTACCAAGGATCAGGCCCCGACACCGTACTGGCGGCTGCGCAATTGGCGTCAGGCCGCCATGTGGCAGTACACGTCCAACGGCCGGGTCTACGGCTGGGCCGGTGGTGTGGACCTGTCCGAATTCTATGGCGACATTGCGGCCTGGAACCGCTATGCGGCATCGCATGCGGCCGTGCCTCCCGTGGCCTCGCCCGCGCCTGCACCGGTGCGGAACCCGACCGCCTGGTATACGGTGGTGCGGGGTGACACACTGTCCGGCATAGGTTACCGGCATGGAGTGTCCTGGCCGTCCATCGCCCAGGCCAACGGCATCCGACCACCGTATACGATATATTCCGGACAGCGCCTGGCCTTGTCCGGTGCAACGGCCGGTTCGTATGTGGTGTGGCCTGGTGATACGCTATGGGGTATTGCCAGCGCCCATGGTGTTCCCATGGGTTCCATTCACGGGTACCGTTCAGGCAACCCGAATGTTATTTACGTTGGCGAGACGCTGACGTGGTGAGGAGATAACATGTCCGATGATCAGATGCAGCCTGTGGAACCGCAGCCTCCCATCCTGCCTCCGGCCTTCTATCGTATCTGGGCCTGGGTGGTGGGCACTGTTCTGCCTGCCGTGGGTACGGCTATCGGTGTTCTTGGCCCGTTATGGGGTTTGCAGACCGACAAGTGGCAGACCACTATCCAGGTGATTGCCTTGACTCTGGGCACAATATTCAACATTCGTGTCCATCAGGCGTCAAAACAGTCCTGATATAAGAAACAGCCTTGCATGGTTGAGTGTGCAAGGCTGTTTTTTAATCCCGGGGAAGGGAACTGTGTCAGTGGCTGAGTGATCAGATTGCTGACAACTGCCAATATATCATGTTGTGGCCCTGGTGTCAATCGATATGGTGGCCGTATGCTCGGAGACCTGTATGCCGCTGGCCATGGTCGATCTGGGCGACGTGATGCGCAGTTCGGCGGGCAGTATCGCCACGGTGGCGCCCTGACCGTTGAACAGCTTGAGGGTGAGTTGCACGCTGCGGTTGTCGTTTTCGACCGGATCGACCGACATGGTGGCTGCGGTCACCGACTTTCGTGCGGTTTCCTCCGCATTGGCAAGCCGAGTCTGCAAGGCGTTGACGGTTTCGGTCAGTGATTGCAGACGGCTTTCCAGGTCGTCGATGCGTTTGGCGGATGCTGCATCCAGTTCGTCGGCGTGGTGGTTGGCCGCTGTCAAGGCTGGCTGGGCGCTGAGCGTTAGGCCCTGCTCCGTGCTCATGACAAGCATGGTGGCATCCGGCAGCACGTCAAGCCGTGAGGACTGCTTGGTAGGCAGGGCCTGCCCGGTCTTGGGGTCGTAGGCATCCACGGTAAGGTTGATGCCATGCACGTCGGTGCGCAGGGCAGCGCCCGTCAGCATGACCGGCAGGCGCACCAGTTGGTCGGCGGCTTTGAGATGCCAGCCATTGTTGTCGACGGTCACGCTGACATTGGTTCCGTCACCCTCCATGGGCAGGGGTACGGCCAGGTCGCGCACCGTATGTCCGTCGGTGGCGGTGACCTGCATGTGGAGCACCACCTGGCCGTCTTCTATGGTTGTGCTGGCGGCTGTGAGCCTGCCTTCGCCCTGGAGCAGTCGGATCGTCTGTTGCAGGTTGGCAATGTCCTGCTCATGCTTGGCCTTGGCGGTTTGCAGATCGTCGTGTTCGGCTTGCATGAGCGGACCGGCGGTAAGTTTCAGGGCTCCCGAATCGGATGCCACTGTCAACGCCTTGTCGGTCGACATGACGGGTAGCACGGCCTGCCGCTGCCCCTGGTTGGTGAGTTCGATGGAACCGTCCGCGCTGTGCAGGCCCAGACGTTTGAGATCGTTGGTGCCGCCCTTGGTGGTGAGCGTCCAGGTGGTCCCATCCGGTCCACCCTGGGTTAGCACGTTGATGCTGTCGTCGCCTTTGAGTTCGACGGTCCGCGTGGCCGAACCCTTGGAGCCGATGACAGTGACCGTGAACCCGGCCGAAGTGGAGGACCATTCGACGCCATGGATGACGCCCTGCTCCATCAGCTTGTCGAACCGGTCGGATACGGTTTGCAGGTCCTTGCGGATGCCGGCCGCTGTTTCTTCATCCTGATCCTGCTGCATTTGGAGGGCTTTGATGCCGTTCTCGGCGGATTGCAGCCGGTTGAGGATGTCGGTGAGATCATCCTGATGCGACTGGTTGTTGGCTATCAGGTCGTTGACGGCGCGTCTGACAGCATCCACATAGGCCCACACCCGGTTGACTTCACCGATAGTGGCGGGCTGTGAGACGTAGTACCCACGGTCCGGCTGGTAGGAACTGTAGGGTGGGAAGATCGCGTAAACCATATCATGCCTCCGTAGGCCACTGGATGATGACGGCGCGGCCCATGATTTCGTTGGCTGCGTTGTCTTCTTCGGGACTTGTTCCGTGGACCGGCCATGCTGTCCAGGCGGAACCTACGCCCGGTAGGGTGAGTGTTCCGCATGGCTGCCATTCTTCTGGCTGCATGTTCTGACTGGTGTAGTACAAGTTCAGGATTGTTTCGCCCAGATCGTTTCCCGACCCTGTGCCCCTTCGCCATGGCAGAAGGCTTTTGATCTCTGTGGTGCTCCATTGTGCGAGGGCCGCTTTCAGCTCAGTCATGCCTGACGGGGAGCCGCTGTTGTACACCAATGACACGGACATGATCTGATCAGTGTAGGCGATTTCAAAGACGACACCATGCAGTTCGACCGTCTTGGTGCGGAACGTCAGGGCCGGACCGGCCGGGCCTTGCAGCCCTTGCTCGCCCTGTGGGCCTTGGTCGCCACGTTCACCCTTGTCGCCCTTGTCGCCTTGGGGACCGGTGTCGCCGGTCTTGCCCTGGGGCCCCTGCGGGCCTATCTTGCCTTCGGGGCCCTGAGGCCCCATGGGACCGGTGTCGCCCTTGTCGCCTTTTTCGCCTTTCTCGCCTTGCTCGCCCTGGGCTCCCGGATCGCCCTTGTCGCCCTTGGCTCCGGGCGTGCCTGCGGGGCCCATTGGTCCGATGTCGCCGTCGTCGCCCTTGGGGCCTTGCAGCCCCTGTTCCCCTTGTGGGCCGGTTGCGCCCGGGTCGCCCTTGTCGCCCTTGTCGCCCTTGTCGCCCTTCTGTCCTGTAGGACCGGAATCGCCTCGTGGGCCCATGTTGCCTTTGAGCGTTGTTTGACGGCTTTCGACGTTCGTGGTTGTCCCATTGTTGTAACCAGCTATCCAAAGATTGCCGTCAGCATCCACTACGGTTTCGCCGTATATTTGTTGGTCCCGAACGTTTGGCGAAAGATGGTCATTGACCACATATCTTGTTCCGTTGTCGTTACGTTCCGGAGGATATGGATAATAGTACCAGCCCGGGCCGATTGGTCCGTGCTCCCCTTTTTCACCCTGTGGGCCGGTGTCGCCCTTGGGCCCTTGGTCGCCCTTGTCTCCCTTGGGGCCCAGGTCGCCTTTCAGTCCTTTTTCGCCCTGCGGTCCGGGAATGCCCTGTACGCCCTGGGGTCCTCGCGGTCCCTCATTGCCGTCCCTGCCCTGCGGGATGGAGAAGTCGAACGTGGCGTTGTGCTCGTCGCCGGTGTTGGTGACGACCGCCTGGCTGCCTGCGGGCAGTGTGGTGGTGGTGCCGACCCTGATGGTGGCGGCTTCGCCGGTCTGTCCGGCGGGCCCACGATCGCCCTGTTCGCCCTGCGGGCCCTGAGGGCCGACGATGTCGCCCGCATCGGTCCATTGTGCACCGTCCCATATCCAGATGTGGCCTTTGATGGAATAATAGTCGCCCTGCTTGCCGGTCTTGGGCAGTTCGGACGGGTCGTTGAGGGGGCCACGATATTCAAGCCCGATGCCTGCCGGACCCTGTGGCCCTTGGTCGCCTCGGACACCCTGTGGGCCTGGAATGCCTTGCTGACCTTGCGGTCCTCGGACACCCTGGGGTCCCTGTTCGCCTTGTTCGCCTCTGGGTATGATGAAATGCAGCTGCGCATCGGTGAGAGTGCCGTCGTTGGTGACCTTGGCATCCGTGCCGGGCTGTCCGGTCTCCACTTTGGTGACCCGTACGGTAGCACCGGCACCCGTGTCGCCCTTGTCGCCCTTATCGCCCTTGGGGCCTTGCACGCCCCGCAGCTGGCCGGTGGGCGTCCATCCATTGCCGTCCCAGATGTACATGGTTTCGTCGTCACCGACAAACATGTAGTCGCCCTGGTTGGCTGTGGCGGGCAGTTGGTCAACCGAATCCGCATGGCCCACCCAGTTGAGCCCGAAACCGGTCGGTCCTTGTGGACCCTGCGGACCACGGTCGCCCTGCTCGCCTTTCTGCCCACGGGGTATGAGGAAACGCAGCAGGGCCGCGGAATTCGTGCCCACGTTCTGCACCTGGGCTGGTTGGTCCGGCGGCAGTGTGGTGGTTGATTCCACGTCAACCGTCGCTGCGGCGCCCTGTGGTCCTTGTGGGCCTATGACCTTGTTCGGGTCCGGATAGAACCACTTCTCCTGGTTGGGCGTGGTTCTGATGCGCCAATCGTTGCGGTATGCCATTGATCCTCCTAATTCACCAGGCGTGAGAACAGCACGCCCATGCTTTCCACTATAGCGGTGACCGGGTCCCGATAGCCGCGTTTGGGATCGTCGAAACCGGCGAACCCTTCCATCTGGCCCAGATCATTGTGCTCGTGTTTCACATGGTCGTCGGCCTGTGATGCGTAGGCTTCATCCGAAGGGTCTATGGATGCGTTCGGGTACTGCGAGTTCACATCCTTGGCTTTGCTGCCGGTATCACCGCCGTCCGTGATGTCAAGACCCTTCCGCCAGGTGAGATTGTTGAGGACTGGAGCCCATCGGGACACTTCGGCCTGCATTCGGCCGATGAACATGTCCGCCCAACGTTCGTAGGGGTGCAGGGCTATGCGTCGCCAGCCGTAGACCCGTTTCATCCGAGAGTCGATGACGGGTTGGTAGAGTTTCAGTGCATCCTCGGAAAGTCCGGGCAGTTCAGTCGGCGCCTTGTACCATTCGGGGTACGGCATGTCCCTGAACCAGCCGTTCTCATTGATTCTTTCCGGTATCGGCTGTATCGGTCTTGTCGGGCGTATCATCTTCATCCTCCGGTTCTTCGGGATCATTCCAGCTAACGGACGTGTTCGTGCCGAATATTCTGTTCATATGGTCGCAGGCCTCCAAAGCCTGAGCCATGAACGAATACCGGTGTCGGTTGACCGAGTCGGCGCCTACGGCCGCCTCCTTGGACACCATGCGTTCGGCTTTCTCATGCGGTATGTAGTCGATGCCCAGTTTGTTGTATATCTGGTTGAGCTTCTCCGCCATGGCCGCGTACAGCTTATCCATAATAGGCTCAACACCGGTCTGTATCACACCCGGCGTGATAAGCTGTCCGTTTACGTCGTCACCGTTCTTCAATGCTATCTGACCGACAAGGCCGGTGTTCGAATTGGCGATGATCTGTTTCGCGTCCTGCTCGTTCTCCTTGTCGGTGTAGAGGATGGCGTAGGCGTTTTGCTGGGCGATGTTCTGCGCGATCTGCATGTCCAGGCGTCCCAGGTCGTCAGCCCACTGCCGGACGATGCTGTGCATGGGCTGACGGGTCATGTTGTCCCAGATGATTACCGAATTGTCCGGGGTCATGCCCGCCTTGTAGCCACCTGATGCACCCTGCACCGAATATTTATGATAGTTGGCCTGATCGTCGAACTTTTCCTGGACTACCAGTGAATAGGCCCGGTACCATTGTCGTCCTTCGATATCCTTTTTTGCCGGTGCTATGACCGCATTGCCGTACAGTGTGAGGCACCGTTCAAGCCAACGGGCGTCAACTCCCAATGGCAGATCGGTCCATACGCGACGCGTCATCATCAGATTATACAGATCGAACAGCCATGTCTGTGTGTAATCGTCCAGGGCCGACACCTGCAACCGCCGGTTTATCATGGTTTGGTCTTCGAGTGTCAACTGTCCGAAATACGTTTCTGAATTCGTCGCCATGGAATAGTTCATGATCCGCTGCTGTTCCCTGCGTTCCTTGCGTGCTTCACTTGCCGGCATCAGTACTCCAATCCCGTCTCCCGGACTTCATCCGGACTTGACCATACGGTGGTGCCTTTCTTGAGGATGCCAGTAAGAAAGTCACGGGCCGTTTCACTCATGCGCCGGGACACCACCCATGCGTCGCGGCATTCCCAGTACGTGTAATGCTTACGCAAGTCTAACACCGGTTTGTCGATCCAGGTGTTGGGCGGCATCCGATAACCGTACCTGGCGAATGTCCGACCTATCTGTGCTTCATCGCCCTTGGAGACGCGCCTGATTCGGATATCAAGGCCCCGGGACGACAATGCATCCAGGTCACCGGACCCGCTGGCATGCGCCACTTCCTCGGGCGCTCCGGCGTACGATGATGCCACTTCGGCATTGATGGACGCTTCGCCCTTGGCCAGAGCCTGATCGGCCGCGTACCTGCGATTCGTCAGCGTGTTTTCCAGGTTTGCGACTCCCACAGCCTGCCTCATGGCCGCCGATGATAGGTCACGGTCACGTGTCTTGGCATGATTGGCGGCTGTCGTATCATAGGTGGTTTGCAGGTTGGCGTTGGTCACGTTGTACACGTTCTGGGCGTTGGTGGTTGTGGTATCATGCGTCCGCTGCGCATTGCCGGTTTCCGTATTGTACACCTGCTGTGCGTTGCCTAGCGTGGTGTCCCTGGCGCGTTCGGCGTTGCCCATGGTCGTATTATAGGTGTTTGAATTGTTGGTGACGGCCGTCTGATAGTCAGCTGCCGTGTTCTGACGCTGGGTGGCTGTCTGCCTGTCCAATATGGCCTTGTTGTTGTTGTGGTTCAGCTCGTTTTGCAGCCTGTTGAAATCGACCGTTGTGTTCACCGATTCATGCATTTGGTCGCGCTGCTGCTTGGATGCGAAATCAATGGCCTCATGGGTCCATTTGAACCTGTTCGCCACCTGATTGGTTACCAATCCGACCTGGCCAGCCATCTGGGCCGCCCAGAAAGCCAGGGCCGTCGTATCGCCTCCGGGTGTGGAACCGTTGACATGGAAATCGCCGTCGGAGCCCACTTCGCCGTCCGGGCTTAGGCCCATGGTCGCCTGTTTGGGCACGCTGCCCATGGAATGGTCGGCCACCCGACCTTGATCGTTGTTCACCTGGTGCTGCGCCTGATAGGTCCGATACATTTTCTCCGCAATGTTGAAACCAGTACCCAGCGGCAGGCCCGCCAGGGCATAGGCGTGCATGGTGTTGTTGCGTTCATTGGTCCATGTGGAATCCTGTGCGAACACCTGTTGCCCGTATTTGAGGGCGATCTCCTGCATTTTCTTGTCATAGTCGATGCTGCGGTCGGTCGACTCCTGCGTGTAGTCGATGTTCTGCGTGCCGTTCTGCTGCGTGGTGTCGATCGTCCTGTTTGAATCGGCGTTCGACGTGGCGGCCGAAGCGTTCGCATTGTTCAGGGTGGTTGCCGCTGCGTCTCCTGCATTATGATAGGCGGTGTTTCCTGATGCGTTGGCGTTCCGTCTGGCGGTGGTTGCCGATTCATCGGCATTGGTCCGTGCTGTTTCGGCTGAACGTACGGCGTTCTCGCGTGCCATGGTTGTCGACTTGTTGCCGTTGGTTTTGACGGTCCTGGCCTCGCGTATCGCATTGTCATAGTTCAGGCTTGTCGCGCTTGTCGAATCGACGTAGGCGCTTTGCAGGTCGTTGAGTCCGTTGGCTCGGGTCACGTCGATGTCGGCCAGTTCCCGCTGGTAATCCTTGTTGAGGGCGTCCCTGGCGTACCGGCGCTTCGCATAGGTGAGTGCTGCTGAAAGACGGTTGTCGGCGTATAGGCTGTAGGTGGGCACGTCCCATTTGCTGCTCACCGTCTCCCATAGCCCTTGCGGCATTGATGCGTCGCCCTGCTGCAATGGGCGTACCGCATAATCCTTGAGTCCATGGCCGCCTATGCCATCCACAAACGCCTGCAAACTCAGGAACGGCCATAATGATGATGCCCTGGCCCTCACGTCAAGTTCACCAGCCAAATCCTCACAGCCTATGGTGACCGTGTTGCCTTGCAGGTCTGAAAGTTCAAGACATGCGAACTGTGACGAATACATTTTCGCATAGGCCGACCATTGACGGTCATAGCCGAAACTGTCGGCGGTGAGCGTATATTGTCCGAGCTTTTTCCATGCAGGGTCCGGCTCGGCCGTTCTGTATGGGACATCGTCGAAATTTTCCTGCCCGCCAAGATGCAGGTAACGGGAGGGCAGGACGTATACTGCTTTGATGCCGTACACCAGTTGCGGATATTTGGACGACAGCGCATGCTGAAATGGGCCGAAATCGTCCGGTTCGAACGCGTAATAATGTAGCGGGGTGACATTCTGTCCCAACGGGAGACTTGCCCCGCTTGGCGTCACGGGCGCCGACCCCTGTGAACTGTTTTGGTCGACCTGCTGCGCCCCTACCCGTCTGATGTCGGTCTGCAAGGGATAGGGAGGATATGTTTCACGTGAAACATTCGTCTTGTCCGTGTGCTTGTCGGACCCGGGGTCATCGTTCAGCCACCATTGAGTGTCACTGTGCGGCTTTCCGTCTGACCACCAGCTTGACGGGTCCGACAGATCGGCCAGCATGGCGCACAGCACCTTAGGCGAATCATCATACAGAGGAAAGAACTGTTCGCCTTTGACCATGCTTTTCACCTGGGGCAGGTCAGGCTCGGGTTCGGACATGCGAATCGACGAATTCAGCGGATTCTTCAACCATTCATCGGCGGAAATCTGCTGCATGGGCCAATGTCCGCGGGCCAGATCGACGGCGGTTATCCTGGCCGAACAGATATATTCCGTCCAGGCGTCCAGTTCCAGGGTCAACGTCGTGGTGTTGGGCGCAAGCTTGTAGATGCCGGTGATATGGTAATGGAAATGGCTGCGCTGATAATCACCATACTGTGGAACAGGCTGATCGTAGAGGGTGACTTGCAGATAATTGTATCCCAATGCCGTCTCGTATGGTATTGGCACTCTGACACTGCCCTGATATTTTCCAAGTGCAGGTTTGTACACTTCCAGGCTTTTGAAATTCCATGCCGTGTCCAGGTCGATGATATCGCCGTCCAATTGGTCAAACCACCGGTCGCGTTCTTCATCGCTTTTCCAGGCCACCACGTCCTGATAGCTTTGATCCCAGGGCACATTGCACAGATGCAGCCTGCTTCTGGCCTTGTGCCATTCCGGCTTGGTTTCGGCAGCGCCTGGCGTCAGCTTGTTGAGCCTCTTGGTCTGCCTGTCGTCATCAAGACTGTTATACAGTCCATCGAGACTGTCAAGGTCCCCGTATCCCATGATTCCTCCTGATATGCGAACAGGCGGGCAGTCCTAGGACCGTCCGCCCGTCTTATCGTATCGCCTACTTGATCTTGCCTTTGCCCTTTGGCGCGTCGGCGCTGTCGTCCTGCGCATTGGGCGTATCATCCTGCGGGGAAGCCGAACGTACCCGAATGGTCAGCTTGGTGCTGGCCTTGATGGGCTGCTTGGCCTGCGCCGTAAGCACGTCGTCGTCCGGGTTGTCGTTGGCGTGGGAGGTGACCGTAATGGTCAGCACCGTACCGTCGGGCAGTCCTGGTTGCAGATGGATCACATCGAAGGCATCCACATAGGTTCTTGCATCCAGACCGTCGTATTCGGATTGGATGCGCGCCACATGGCCTCGCGGAATCGAATATTCAAGCAGGTCGGGGTCGACTTTTCCATCCGTCGGGACGACCACCAGATGCAGCGGTTCGGGATTGTCGGGCGCCCACTCGGTCACTGTGGTACCATCATCGGCCATGACGGATACGCTTACCTTGCTTGGCGGTGTTATGGTCACCGTGCCGCGAGGTATGGTGTCGGGCGCCTCAGAGAACATAAGCGAATTCACGAACGGGTTGATACCGATGGCGGAACGGCGGACGATCACCAGGTTGGAGGACTGCGTCGACGGATCGAACGGCATGTAGCCGAATGTTCTCAGTTGCCGATACTCGTTATACCAATCACGATCATGCAGAATGCCATAGACGCCAGCCTGCGGAATCTTGTCGATGAACATCATCCGGGTTCCCAGGCCGGTCTGATCCATGTTGAAGGCCGCCGCCAGGACCTTGACCATCATGTTGGCGTTCAGGTTGGGCGCTATGGTGGTCATGAGGCGGTCCGGATTGGAAACGGTGGTAATATGCCGCATATTGTACATGGCTGACGGCACTACGCCCAGCTGCTGCCCATAGGTACGGTACAGGGTGGCCATTTGCTCCATCTCATCCCTGGTGGGATGCTCCGGATCGTCCAGATGCAGATGAATGTTGGGTATCTGACCGCCGATGATGGCATCTCGGATTACCTGCATGAAGTAATCATAGGTGGCGATACGGTCCGCATTCGTCAGGGCATCGATCTGTGCATCAATATAATCGGACACCTGGCCTTCGGACAACAGTGACGTCTTGAGAACGTTGGCGGATATGGATCGTGTTTTGCGCGCCGAGTAGTTCATGGGCAGCACGACCTGATCGCTTTCGCCGAAATCACGTTTCATCAGGTCGGAATGCTTGGCGTCGAAAATCTCCATCTTCGGCGTCTTGACGGCGGTTATCATCTTCGCATCGCCGTAGGGGAGCGGTTTGACGAATCTTTCAAACGGCGAGTTCCAATTGTATGTCATGATGGCCGAATCCGGTGCGATTCGGCTCAGCAGGTCCATGAACGCATTCATATGTCCGTTGCTGGCCAGCTGGCGGTTCGGGTCGGGAAACAGATACTTGATGAAGGAATCGACGCCGTTCTGCATGATCTCCGGCAGGCCCTGAATGCCATGGTTTGAGCCTTTGATGGCCATGCCGTTGAGATAGTCCTGATTGGGAATGCCCATGTTCACTTGCCTCCGTAGTAGGTGCCGTCGGCCATTCTGGCCGCTTTCAGTATATCATCGCCGGCCTTTTCATCCGTTTTGGCGGCCTCATGCACCAGATGGACCGATTCGGTTTCATCATTGCCGTTCGCCAACGACATGTAGGCTTCGGTGAGAGCGTCCAGTTTTGCCCGCAACACCTTGGTCTGTTGCTGCTCCTTGGCCAGCAGCTTCGCCGGATCATCGCCAGGCCTGCCGGCCGAATGTGCTTTCTTTTTCAGATCTTCAACGAACCGCTTGGCTTCTTCTTCCGGATCATTCGGGTCTTGCTTGTCCTGCCCCTGATCGTTTTCCACCTGGCCGGCATCAGGGTCCTTTTTTTCGTTCCCTGGGTCGCCATCCTGTGATCCTCCGATGGGGCCTTCCGGATTGCTTGGGTCCTCATACATGCTCATGACTGTTCCTTTCCTTTAAAAGAATAGTCCCACGGCTAGGGTTCGGATGCGACTTTCTGACATAGACCTGACCTTTCGGCGCCGCGCTATGCTCTCCGCCCGTGTTCGCCGTGGGTGCCCATGCCCACGTACCGGCGGCAAGGACACCATCAGTATACACGCTAGATATAATCGAAGAAATCGGCACGATCCTCGTCGGTCCTGAAACGCAGCTTGTTGGCGTGCAGGGTCTTTTGCAACAATTTGATGACTGCTGGATCATAGATGCCGTTGGGCGCTATGGTATAGGGGTCCAGGGTGTAAACCGGAACGGTCTTGAGCGGCTTTCGGTTGGCCTCTATGTAGAGCCAGCCTTTCATAGGCAGGGTGTAGGCCCGGTAGCTCCTTGTCTTGGTGATAAGCGTAAACCTGGGCTTTGCCGACTTTGGTCGTGGTATGACGGCCGCGCCGGTCACATCCCGCCATTCGTTCGCTGTCTGATAGGCTTTGTCACGTCCTTTCAGACCTTGGGCGTATACCAGCGGTGACGGCTGCCTGGTGTAATGGAACATTACATCATCGCGCCATACATAGTCGCTTTGCGCAAAATCACCGGAAGTAACACCATAGTATTCAAAATACGGATTATGCACGAAACCAGCATTGGAAAAGCATGTCACCCTTCTGCGCCTTGTACGGAACACTGACGATGCTATGGACGTAAGCGGCGCAGGTTCCGTATCCAGGTACCTTTTGGCCTGATCCTCTATGATGAATTCGTCAAGCATCATCTTGTCGATGGGATAGGCGGAGAACTGGCTTGAATTCTGCTTGTAGGTGTTCGCATCGGTCATGCAGAGGAAGAACCCAAATGGCTGCCATGGATGCGATTCGTTCCATTCGTCGGCCTTGATGCCTCTCGGCTTGGCCTCACGTATAAGACACATGATGCCATCGTTCCTCGTTTCGTATCCTTCCGCATACAACCCGGTCCAGAACCCCTGCCGTATGGACTTGAGTTCATCCCTGCGCCTGACCAATATCACCCACATACTGCCCTTGCTGCGCCAGGTGGCGAACGCCCAGCGTGACCACGCGTAGGTCTTGCCTATACCACGTGATCCTATGTCGAAACCTATCACCGGATTGCGTGACAGCTGATAGGTCGCCAGATCATACCAGGGCCACCACTTGTGATCCACACCCAGATAGCCGTTCTCGTTAGTGAGTTCCTCGCTGCTCATGCCTTCCCTGCCTTTCCTGCTCCTACCCGGCGTATCTCAAACGGCGTGGGCATAAGTGTCGGTCCTGACTTGAGTCTAACCCGTCGCAGCTTTCCGGTTTCCTTGAGACCGTATGTAAACCGTCGAACAAACGCCATGTCCGATCTTCGCCTGGTGAGTATGTTGCCGTCCGCATCCCGTTTCAAAGGTTCGAAATGATGCTTGCCATTACGATCGATCCATGTGGCCTCGTACTTCATGCGTTCCTTGCATTCGGCAGGGCATCCTGCGGCCTTTATCGTCCATTCATGGGTGTCGGCATCAAGCTCCACATAGGTCTTTTGTCGCACGAACCGTGCCATGGTAAAATTGCTTTCATTGTCCCACGCACCCAGTTCGTAGGGGTCGACCTTGATGCCCTCAGCCGATTCGGACAGATGGATGGAATCCGTGTCGGAATACATGAAACTGTCATAATTGGCATTGGCGGCCCGTATAGTGATGCCTCTCGCATAGGCTGTAATATAAGCACCGACCGGAATGTAACCGCCTGGCCGTTCATCGATATAACTATGACTGACCACATACCCGTCCTCAGTGTCGAACAGTTTACTGTGGCCGACCGGGGATTGGGCGAACTTTCCGTAAAGGTTGTTAAGCATCAGTTTCGCAAACTGTCTAAGAACCTTGTTGCCGTCACGTCCGGCCTGCTGTTTGGCCTGATACCATTTGGTCACATATTCATCAAACGGATCGATCACGGCATTGAACGTCCATATTTTGTCCACTTGCAGATACTCACATTCATAGCATTCAAGGAATAGCTCAAAATCAGGCCTGCACAATGTAAGGTCCATCTCCCCGTCACTGTCGGTGATATGGGTTTCAGCCGTCCATATATGCTTTCCGGACTGTATAAAGGGAAATTTTCGCGGCTTAAGATGAAACGTCGCATTGAACCGTATGAAAAAAGGCGTATCGCTGTCCATAATGTCGGCCAACGTACGATCTGATTCATGTGGCAAACCGCATGGGTAGGTATGATGATACATGGCAGTTGGATAAAGCGAGTTAACATCATAAACGTGCCCCGCGCCCACCACCTTGTCCTCAACTTTGGGATTGACATAGCACCAGCCACCGTAATACCCTCGCCGCAGGTCCATATCCGTGGCAGCATCCAGTTCCGGAAAACGATACCTGTAGGCCTTGTTCCTGCTTTTCCGGCTTTTGCCGGCGAAAGTGGAAAGATACTCCCTCATGCACATGCTGCCTATGGTCAGACATTCACGCCATTCCGGCGTTATATCGTCGAGTTTCTTCAAAGCCTCGGCCACCACCAGCACATCATTCTGCACATATTTGCGTTCCGTGGCGGTCATATGGTAGCCGACGGGACGATCCTTTCCGTAGTCGACGGTGCCTTTCAGCTTCTGATGCTTTGTGTCGAAGTTCTTGGCTATCATGTCAACGGAAAACGGCAGCAGTTTGAGAGAGTCCCTCAATTCGACTACCTTATTGGCAAGCCGAAACGCGCATTTATAGAACTGGCCTACACCATTGCACAATATGACGATCTCACCAACACCGACTTTCCACTTCATATCATCATCGACTTTGCGAGGGTCGCGAAAATGATAGCCATGATTGACAAGCCATGCCAGCACAAAGTACACATCCCAGGTGAGATTATGAAAATACACCACCATATCACCATCGACATGGAGCAACCGTTCCATAAAATCGTCGAGGTTTTCATCAACATACACACCCGGATCGTCTATGCAGGTGATGGCCGTCGCCCACACATGAGTATCCTCGGGTACCGTAATCTCCTTAAGGGAGGTATCATCGCCATAGGCAAGCTCCTGTGGCGGCACTGTTGATTCGGTGTCAGCAACCCAATATGTCCGTTTTCTTTTCCTGCCTTGCATTTTGTCCAATCCCCGGTCATAGTTTGATATTGAGTTTGTTCCTTTCAAGGCCCAGATAGGCGAATATCCCGGACACGTCGGGTGCGGCCGGCAGCTTGGAACCCTCAGCAGGCGGCGAAATGAGAATGAACCAACTTTCATTAGCCGCCACCCGATACATGGCATCAATCTGCCTGTTGTTCATCCGATTCAATATGTCCATAACCTGCTGTATCTGCTTGGGCGGAACAATGGCGTATTCAAGACCAGTACGGATGGATGCCTTGAAACCCCTTCTGCCGTTCTCCTGCCTTGACTGCAATGACCGTAGTGAATTCTTGTGCCGAAGAACACCGAGCAACTTCTCGGGATCACCGTAATACCCACGCTGGCTTATCTCGGGCAGGCCAAGTTTCACCCTGTTGGCGTTCGCCTGTATGTAGGCGGCCCTCACCTGTCCGGCCTTCCTGCCCGACAAAGTCCGAATGTTGCCCGACAGATCGGAGAACCGCATCTCGGAGGTGTCCTCCCTGGCGCGCGCCATGGCCTCACGTCTTATTGCGGTAGCCCTCAGCCGCTCATTCCTCCTGGCAACGGCCCGTGAGGAATGAGTGTGAACGAAAGTGACGTTTCGGATGGCGGCCTGCCGAAAACGCGGCACCTTGACCGAGTGCATGTATCGTTTCAGAGTGGAAACCGAGAACCCGGCCTCCGCTGCGAACTGCTTCTGGGTCAGGCCGGAACGCTTCCAGGCATTCCGCACCGACTTCATGACAACGGAACCACGATGGATGCAACATGGAGCGTGCTTTTCACGCCTCCCTGCACATACTTGAAGCATTCATCACATATGGACATGTCAGCCAACGGCCTGATCGATTGCACATGCTTGACAACACGCCCACAATTATCACATTTAATGTTCTCAGCCATATTATCCTCCCATTCAATACCGGTATAGATCATCATACATGCAACAGGCCGATTCAGCCAACTATACAATGTCGCATATCATCTCATTACGCTTTTGTCCACTCAACCCACATCCGGGCGTGTCGGCATGGTTTTCGATGGGGAAACGCAGCGCCGCAAGTCGAGAAGTATATATACCGGTATTGAATGGGAGGATAATATGGCTGAGAACATTAAATGTGATAATTGTGGGCGTGTTGTCAAGCATGTGCAATCGATCAGGCCGTTGGC
>JAAOBB010000078.1_pt1 | contig 19373 bp, 17 predicted proteins | sample 7267541 | NCBI WGS metagenome assembly JAAOBB01 (sample SAMN14345205, study PRJNA599270) | viral metagenome | isolation source: viral-like particles (VLPs) isolated from bee gut | host: Apis mellifera | place: Switzerland:Lausanne | collected 2017-01/2018-02 | reverse complement strand
ATACTTCTCGACTTGCCGCGCTGCGTTTCCCCATCGAAAACCATGTCGACACGCCCGGATGTGGGTCGGGTGGACAAAAGCGTAATGAGATGATAAATAAGCTGACTTTAATTTGTCACTATCACATAAGTGCGTGAAAATGACATATTTATCTGTGATTGCATGTGTTTATGCTTTGAGCATATTCATGTGTAATCTTGCATTAATTCGGGTGTGTCGCAATGCTATGCGACTTACAATATAAATGTGCTCAAAGTGGGCATTATAGGGAAGGAATTATCATGAGTGAACTTAATATGCGGGTCGTCAGGGATGCTGTTGTAGATTATGTAGCAAATGGTATGACTGTGCCGGATCATATGTCTGCCGAGTCTTATGCAGAAGCCACATATGACATGGATACGCTTTGTGATCAGCTGTATAGCGCTTGTGAAGTCGCCGGTGTTGGACCTGCTGATTTGGATGGAGACGAATTCCTGCAATTGTTGGAGCAGAATGACACGGGAACTACAGTGGAAGTTGATCTTATGAATACTGCCAAGCAGCGTGGATTTGCTCATGGCGTGGGTGCTTGCAAGTCTGCAAGTATCGATGCAGGCAACTTTTACACTGACATAGATGCTTTTGTGAGGCTTAGGCTTTATATCAACAAAGCCATATACGGCAACCCTGGCATAATACTTGACGTGCGGTTGTCAAAGCTTGCTGATGTATATACCGATGATGCCGAATTGAATCAGTCTTTCAAGGATGCAGCAGCCATGGGCACTCAGGAACCTTTCCATAGCGTTCTTGCCGTTGGCGACGACTTCTTTGATCTGTCTGATACGCAGCCGGGCTTTGATGATATTGAAGAACCGGAAATGAGGGTCGCTTGGTATCACAACGGCATCAAGGAATTCGTCGCTATACCTATCGCGGTCGTATTGGATGCAAGGTTCTGAACCTGAACATTTGAATAAATTAGCCGCCGGCTTGGGCCGGCGGCTTTATTGATAGGAATCATTATGGATTATGCAGGTGTAGTTGTTGAGGACCGTTATGGTCATGAACTTATCAGTTGTGCGCCCACCAGCATGGGTGGCGTGACCGCCACTTTGTGGATGAAAAACGAACGCATGACGGATGCGTTCAAACAGATTCTGAACGTGTTTCCGTCCCTTAAGGAGCTGGCCGCTGAGGCCTACTGCCATTCGGTGATTGTTGATACGCCGATGTTCTACCGGTACACGGCACAGGGCATGCACCGACCCATGGATATCGATTATAAGGTCAGGGTCTACGATTGGAAAGGCAAGAAGACGATTCTGTCGTTTGTCATGGCTGACAGGAAACTCTATGACCTGATATCTCCTACCCTGGCGGACACCAGGCCCGACAAGAACGATGTGCTGGAGTGGATTAAGTCCATTGTCTGCTCGGGTATTGTGTTTGCCAAGGCGTTCGTCGTGTATATGAGAAAAGGATTGAAAAAAATGGATGAATCGAACACGATTGTCGTAAACAATCAATGGGTCTATCGGAATGTTGAATCTTATTTTAACTATAGGGATGGCGACTCGCACGCTGAGGAACTTGACATTGGCGAGCATCTGTTCTCGCTTGCCATCGATGTGTTCGGAGAGTGCGGCTTTGAAGATGTGGATATGACGCTGCTGCTGCCTGACGGGTATACCGTCAAGGACGGCAGGGCACCGTTCACGCTTGAGTCGATTCTCTATCTGCTGCTTGATAAGATTGATGATCTGTTTGACCATACCGGGCAGGAGTACAGGACCATGAACGCCATGTGGTGGGCTTTGCACACTTATCTTCAACAGATTGGTCTGATTGGCAGGTCCATGATTCTTGGTTTCGATTATGGGGATGGACGATAATGAGTGATTGGATGTGGTCTCCGACCACTGATGATTCGCCTATGGCTATAGGGTTTGCCATTGGTGCTGTGCTCATGTTCCTTTGGGCGGTTTGGATGGATCATAGGAAACGATGATGGGCACTGATTGGATGTGGGCTGTGGCCATCGTCCTGGCCGCGTACGGTTGGACGACGGCCATGGTTGACAGAAAGGAGCAGGAGATGGCTGTAAGGCATAGATCCGGTGTGCTGCCTCGCGTGATAAAGCATTGGTTTTTGTTTGACATGCCTTGGCACGCCGACGGGGTGAACACCTTGGACGCGCCTTTGGGTTTGCGTATTTATGATGGTCCGCGTGAGCGTGATGTGGATGCTGATCGTCTGTTGAAGTTGGGTAGATTGACGCGTCGTGCGGGGTCTGAGGAAGCCAAGTATTATATGCGTCGGGCGATTCGTGCTGTTGCGCCTGACGTTTATTTGCACCGTCGGGTCAAGCATTATTCTATGGATGACCTTGTCAGGCTGTTTAAGGATGAATGTTATGGGCAATCCCACCTTTTCTAGAAAATGTGTGCTAGTCTTGAATCTGTACGGGAACGAAGGGAGGTGACATATGGATGATATTCTGAATTTTGACCGTATTACCAAGCGTGTTACGATAACGGAAGTCAAGGGAATACGTCTCAAAGGCTTGGAGCCTATCGAATTCACGGTTCACATTCATGGTTCTTGGAAAGAGAAAAGCGCTGAACGGTGGCTACGTCGTAAACTCAAGGACCCGACCATTACAGTGGCTGAGACAGAATCGACTAGTCACACGTATTCAATACCAACCGAGACGTTCTTCGCGAATGCCGAACAAATGGATGATTAATAATCAAGGAAAGGAACAATATTATGTCACAGGATATGGTGCAGAGGAACGACGGCGATATGGTGCTGGCCGAGGATGATGGCCAGTCGGTTATCAATGGTTTTCCGCAGCCTAAGAGCATGGCCGACAAGGTTGAGCAGTTCAATGCGCAGAATTCGGCCACGTCGCTGAATGATCTTGCTGATGATGAAGTAATTGGCATTCGGGGCATCATGATCGAACCCGGGTCCAGGAAGGACCGGACGACGGGCATCCCGCAACCCTGCTTGAACACGTATCTGCTCACCGACAAGGGCGGCTTGTTCAGTCAGTCGGGCGGTATCGCCAAGTCGGCACGGTTCATTCTGATGCGATTCGGCAAGCCTGAGGATTGGCCTGACGGCAAGTTGCAGGCGCATGTGAAGACCACGGCATTGAAGAACGGGAATACGCTGAAAAGCATCGAACTTGTCGGCTGAGGCCTGCTGATACAATGGGAACGCTGGGTACCTCCCGGCGTTCCTTTTTTGTATGTGGAGGCTGTTATGGCACGAAGTTTTCGTAAATGGCTGATAGGACTGCTGGGGTTCGCCCTGGCGTTGACCATGGCGGTTCCCGCCCAGGCGCTGAGTGCCCTTGACACGTCCAGCTGGCAGACGGGCATCAGTGTGGCCGCGGCAGATACGGACATTGTGATAGCCAAGGCCACGCAGGGAACCGGTTACGTCAATCCGGACTGCGACCGCGTGGTGCAGGATTCGTTGCGCCTGGGCAAGGCCACGGGCGTGTATCATTTCGCGGATGCCAAAGCGTCCGCCCAGGCCGAGGCCAACCACTTCATCGCCAGCACACGGGGTTATATCGGCAAGGGTGTGATGCCGATCCTTGACTGGGAACCGGGCACGCCCTGGCGGACCGACTGGGCCCGACAGTGGCTTGAGCTGGTGTACAAGGCCTATGGGGTGAAGCCCCTGATCTATATGAACATCAGTACGGAGAACTCCTATGATTGGTCCTCCGTGGTTTCGGGCGACTATGGTCTGTGGCTGGCGGGAGGCCGCTACTATAATCAGCGTCTGACCAAGGATCAGGCTCCCGCCCCGTACTGGCGCCTGCGCAATTGGCGGCAGGCCGCCATGTGGCAGTACACGTCCAACGGCAGGGTGTACGGCTGGGCCGGCGGTGTCGATCTGTCCGAGTTCTATGGTGACATAGCCGCCTGGAACCGTTATGCGGCATCGCATGCTGCCGTGCCTCCAGTGGTCGCACCTGCGCCTGCACCGGTACGGAACCCGACCGTCTGGTATACGGTGATGCGGGGTGACACGCTGTCCAGTATAGGCTACCGGCATGGTGTGTCATGGCCGTCCATCGCCCAGGCCAATAGCATCCGTCCGCCATACACGATCTATCCGGGACAGCGCCTGGCCTTGTCCGGCGCAACGGCCGTCTCGTATGTGGTGCGACCGGGTGATACGCTATGGGGTATTGCCAGCTCCCATGGTGTCCCCATGGGGTCCATTCATGGGTACCGTTCAGGCAACCCTAATGTTATTTACGTCGGTGAGACGCTGACGTGGTGAGGAGATAACATGACCGACAATCAGATGCAGCCTGTGGAACCGCAGCCTCCTATCCTGCCTCCGGCCTTCTATCGTATCTGGGCCTGGGTGGTAGGCACCGTTCTGCCTGCCGTGGGTACGGCCATCGGTGTTCTTGGCCCGTTATGGGGCTTGCAGACCGACAAGTGGCAGACCACGATCCAGGTGATTGCCTTGACTCTGGGCACAATATTCAACATTCGTGTCCATCAGGCGTCAAAACAGTCCTGATATAAGAAACAGCCTTGCATGGTTGAGTGTGCAAGGCTGTTTTTTAATCCCGGGGAAGGGAACTGTGTCAGTGGCTGAGTGATCAGATTGCTGACAACTGCCAATATATCATGTTGTGGCCCTGGTGTCAATCGATATGGTGGCCGTATGTTCGGACACCTGGATGCCGCTTGCCATGGTCGACCTGGGCGACGTGATGCGCAGTTCGGCGGGCAGTATGGCAACGGTGCTCCCCTGACCGTTGAACAGCTTGAGGGTGAGTTGCACGCTGCGGTTGTCGTCCTCAACTGGATCAACCGACATGGTGGCTGCGGTCACCGACTTTCGTGCGGTTTCCTCCGCATTGGCAAGCCGAGTCTGCAAAGCGGTGACGGTTTCGGTCAGCGATTGCAGACGGCTTTCCAGGTCGTCGATGCGCTTGGCCGTCGCAGCATCCAGTTCGTCGGCGTGGTGGTTGGCCGCTGTCAAGGCTGGCTGGGCGCTGAACGTCAGGCCCTGCTCCGTGCTCATGACAAGCATGGTGGCATCCGGCAGCACGTCAAGCCGGGATGACTGCTTAGTAGGCAGGTCCTGCCCGGTCTTTGGGTCGTAGGCATCCACGGCAAGGTTGATGCCATGCACGTCGGTGCGCAGGGCAGCGCCAGTCAGCATGACCGGCAGGCGCACCAGTTGGTCGGCGGCCTTGAGATGCCAGCCATTGTTGTCGACGGTAACGCTGACATTGGTTCCGTCACCCTCCATGGGCAGGGCCACGGCCAGGTCTCGCACCGTATGCCCGTCGGTGGCGGTGACCTGCATGTGGAGCACCACTTGGCCGTTCTCTATGGCCGTGCTGGCGGCTGTGAGCCTGCCTTCGCCCTGGAGCAGCCGTATCGTCTGTTGCAGGCTGGCAATGTCCTGCTCATGCTTGGCCTTGGCGGTTTGCAGATCGTCGTGTTCGGCTTGCATGAGCGGACCGGCGGTAAGGTTCAATGCTCCCGAGTCGGATGCCACGGTAAGCGTCTTGTCGGTCGACATGACGGGTAGCACGGCCTGCCGCTGTCCCTGGTTGGTGAGTTCGATGGAACCGTCCGCGCTGTGCAGGCCCAGACGTTTGAGATCGTTGGTGCCGCCCTTGGTGGTGAGCGTCCAGGTGGTCCCATCCGGTCCACCCTGGGTGAGCACGTTGATGCTGTCGTCGCCTTTGAGTTTGACGGTCCGCGTGGCCGAACCTTTGGAGCCGATGACAGTGACCGTGAACCCGGCCGAAGTGGAGGACCATTCGACGCCATGGATGACGCCCTGCTCCATCAGCTTGTCGAACCGGTCGGATACGGTTTGCAGGTCCTTGCGGATGCCGGCCGCTGTTTCTTCATCCTGATCCTGCTGCATTTGGAGGGCTTTGATGCCGTTCTCGGCGGATTGCAGCCGGTTGAGGATGTCGGTGAGATCATCCTGATGCGACTGGTTGTTGGCTATCAGGTCGTTGACGGCGCGTCTGACAGCATCCACATAGGCCCACACCCGGTTGACTTCACCGATAGTGGCGGGCTGTGAGACGTAGTACCCACGGTCCGGCTGGTAGGAACTGTAGGGTGGGAAGATCGCGTAAACCATATCATGCCTCCGTAGGCCACTGGATGATGACGGCGCGGCCCATGATTTCGTTGGCTGCGTTGTCTTCTTCGGGACTTGTTCCGTGGACCGGCCATGCTGTCCAGGCGGAACCTACGCCCGGTAGGGTGAGTGTTCCGCATGGCTGCCATTCTTCTGGCTGCATGTTCTGACTGGTGTAGTACAAGTTCAGGATTGTTTCGCCCAGATCGTTTCCCGACCCTGTGCCCCTTCGCCATGGCAGAAGGCTTTTGATCTCTGTGGTGCTCCATTGTGCGAGGGCCGCTTTCAGCTCAGTCATGCCTGACGGGGAGCCGCTGTTGTACACCAATGACACGGACATGATCTGATCAGTGTAGGCGATTTCAAAGACGACACCATGCAGTTCGACCGTCTTGGTGCGGAACGTCAGGGCCGGACCGGCCGGGCCTTGCAGCCCTTGCTCGCCCTGTGGGCCTTGGTCGCCACGTTCACCCTTGTCGCCCTTGTCGCCTTGGGGACCGGTGTCGCCGGTCTTGCCCTGGGGCCCCTGCGGGCCTATCTTGCCTTCGGGGCCCTGAGGTCCCATGGGACCGGTGTCGCCCTTGTCGCCTTTTTCGCCTTTCTCGCCTTGCTCGCCCTGGGCTCCCGGTTCGCCCTTGTCGCCCTTGGCTCCGGGCGTGCCTGCGGGGCCCATTGGTCCGATGTCGCCGTCGTCGCCCTTGGGGCCTTGCAGCCCCTGTTCGCCCTGCGGACCGGTTGCGCCCGGGTCGCCCTTGTCGCCCTTGTCGCCCTTGTCGCCCTTCTGTCCTGTAGGACCGGAATCGCCTCGTGGGCCCATGTTGCCTTTGAGCGTTGTTTGACGGCTTTCGACGTTCGTGGTTGTCCCATTGTTGTAACCAGCTATCCAAAGATTGCCGTCAGCATCCACTACGGTTTCGCCGTATATTTGTTGGGCCCGAACGTTTGGCGAAAGATGGTCATTGACCACATATCTTGTTCCGTTGTCGTTACGTTCCGGAGGATATGGATAATAGTACCAGCCCGGGCCGATTGGTCCGTGCTCCCCTTTTTCACCCTGTGGGCCGGTGTCGCCCTTGGGCCCTTGGTCGCCCTTGTCCCCCTTGGGGCCGAGGTCGCCTTTCAGTCCTTTTTCGCCCTGCGGTCCGGGAATGCCCTGTACGCCCTGGGGTCCTCGCGGTCCCTCATTGCCGTCCTTGCCTTGTGGGATGGAGAAGTCGAACGTGGCGTTGTGCTCGTCGCCGGTGTTGGTGACGACCGCCTGGCTGCCTGCGGGCAGTGTGGTGGTGGTGCCGACCCTGATGGTGGCGGCTTCGCCGGTCTGTCCGGCGGGCCCACGATCGCCCTGTTCGCCCTGCGGGCCCTGAGGGCCGACGATGTCGCCCGCATCGGTCCATTGTGCGCCGTCCCATATCCAGATGTGGCCTTTGATGGAATAATAGTCGCCCTGCTTGCCGGTCTTGGGCAGTTCGGACGGGTCGTTGAGGGGGCCACGATATTCAAGCCCGATGCCTGCCGGACCCTGTGGCCCTTGGTCGCCTCGGACACCCTGTGGGCCTGGAATGCCTTGCTGACCTTGCGGTCCTCGGACACCCTGGGGTCCCTGTTCGCCTTGTTCGCCTCTGGGTATGATGAAATGCAGCTGCGCATCGGTGAGAGTGCCGTCGTTGGTGACCTTGGCATCCGTGCCGGGCTGTCCGGTCTCCACTTTGGTGACCCGTACGGTAGCACCGGCACCCGTGTCGCCTTTATCGCCCTTGTCACCCTTGGGGCCTTGCACGCCCCGCAGCTGGCCGGTGGGCGTCCATCCATTGCCGTCCCAGATGTACATGGTTTCGTCGTCACCGACAAACATGTAGTCGCCCTGGTTGGCTGTGGCGGGCAGTTGGTCAACCGAATCCGCATGGCCCACCCAGTTGAGCCCGAAACCGGTCGGTCCTTGTGGACCCTGCGGACCACGGTCGCCCTGCTCGCCTTTCTGCCCACGGGGTATGAGGAAACGCAGCAGGGCCGCGGAATTCGTGCCCACGTTCTGCACCTGGGCTGGTTGGTCCGGCGGCAGTGTGGTGGTTGATTCCACGTCAACCGTCGCTGCGGCGCCCTGTGGTCCTTGTGGGCCTATGACCTTGTTCGGGTCCGGATAGAACCACTTCTCCTGGTTGGGCGTGGTTCTGATGCGCCAATCGTTGCGGTATGCCATTGATCCTCCTAATTCACCAGGCGTGAGAACAGCACGCCCATGCTTTCCACTATAGCGGTGACCGGGTCCCGATAGCCGCGTTTGGGATCGTCGAAACCGGCGAACCCTTCCATCTGGCCCAGATCATTGTGCTCGTGTTTCACATGGTCGTCGGCCTGTGATGCGTAGGCTTCATCCGAAGGGTCTATGGATGCGTTCGGGTACTGCGAGTTCACATCCTTGGCTTTGCTGCCGGTATCACCGCCGTCCGTGATGTCAAGACCCTTCCGCCAGGTGAGATTGTTAAGGACTGGAGCCCATCGGGACACTTCGGCCTGCATTCGGCCGATGAACATGTCCGCCCAACGTTCGTAGGGGTGCAGGGCTATGCGTCGCCAGCCGTAGACCCGTTTCATCCGAGAGTCGATGACGGGTTGGTAGAGTTTCAGTGCATCCTCGGAAAGTCCGGGCAGTTCAGTCGGCGCCTTGTACCATTCGGGGTACGGCATGTCCCTGAACCAGCCGTTCTCATTGATTCTTTCCGGTATCGGCTGTATCGGTCTTGTCGGGCGTATCATCTTCATCCTCCGGTTCTTCGGGCTCATTCCAGCTAACGGACGTGTTCGTGCCGAATATTCTGTTCATATGGTCACAGGCCTCCAAAGCCTGAGCCATGAACGAATACCGGTGTCGGTTGACCGAGTCGGCGCCTACGGCCGCCTCCTTGGACACCATGCGTTCGGCTTTCTCATGCGGTATGTAGTCGATGCCCAGTTTGTTGTATATCTGGTTGAGCTTCTCCGCCATGGCCGCGTACAGTTTATCCATAATAGGCTCAACACCGGTCTGTATCACACCCGGCGTGATAAGCTGTCCGTTTACGTCGTCACCGTTCTTCAATGCTATCTGACCGACAAGGCCGGTGTTCGAATTGGCGATGATCTGTTTCGCGTCCTGCTCGTTCTCCTTGTCGGTGTAGAGGATGGCGTAGGCGTTTTGCTGGGCGATGTTCTGCGCGATCTGCATGTCCAGGCGTCCCAGGTCGTCAGCCCACTGCCGGACGATGCTGTGCATGGGCTGACGGGTCATGTTATCCCAGATGATTACCGAATTGTCCGGGGTCATGCCCGCCTTGTAGCCACCTGATGCACCCTGCACCGAATATTTATGATAGTTGGCCTGATCGTCGAACTTTTCCTGGACAACCAGTGAATACGCCCGGTACCATTGTCGTCCTTCGATATCCTTTTTTGCCGGTGCTATGACCGCGTTGCCGTATAGTGTGAGGCACCGTTCAAGCCATCGGGCATCCACTCCCAATGGCAGGCCGGTCCATACGCGCCGCGTCAGCATCAGATTGTACAGGTCGAACAGCCATGCCTGTGTGTAGTCGTCCAGGGCTGACACCTGCAACCGCCGGTTTATCATGGTTTGGTCTTCGGGCGTCAACTGTCCGAAGTACGTTTCTGAATTCGTTGCCATGGAATAGTTCATGATCCGCTGCTGTTCCCTGCGTTCCCTGCGTGCTTCGCTTGCCGGCATCAGTACTCCAATCCAGTCTCCCGGACTTCATCCGGGCTTGACCATACGGTGGTGCCTTTCTTGAGGATGCCTGTAAGAAAGTCACGGGCCGTTTCGCTCATGCGCCGGGACACCACCCATGCGTCGCGGCATTCCCAGTACGTGTAATGCTTACGCAAGTCTAGCACCGGCTTGTCGATCCAGGTGTTGGGCGGCATCCGATAGCCGTACCTGGCGAATGTTCGACCTATCTGTGCTTCATCGGCTTTGGAGACACGCCTGATTCGGATGTCCAGACCACGTGATGACAATGCGTCCAGATCACCGGAACCACTGGCATGCGCCACTTCCTCGGGTGCTCCGGCGTATGATGATGCCACTTCGGCGTCGATGGATGCTTCGCCTTTGACCAGCGCCTGATCGGCCGCGTACCGTCGTTGCGTCAGCGTGTTTTCCAGGTCGGCGACACCTACGGCCTGCCTCATAGCCGCCGATGACAGGTCACGGTCACGTGTCTTGGCATGATTGGCGGCTGTCGTATCATAGGTGGTTTGCAGGTTGGCGTTGGTCACATTGTACACGTTCTGGGCATTGGTGGTTGTGGTATCATGCGTCCGCTGAGCGTTGCCGGTTTCCGTGTTGTACACCTGCTGCGCGTTGCCTAGCGTGGTGTCCCTGGTGCGTTCGGCATTGCCCATGGTCGTATTGTAGGTGTTTGAATTATTGGTGACGGCCGTCTGATAGTCGGCTGCCGTATTCTGACGCTGAGTGGCTGTCTGCCTGTCCAGTATGGCCTTGTTGTTGTTGTGGTTCAGCTCGTTTTGCAGCCGGTTGAAATCGACGGTCGTGTTCACCGATTCATGCATTTGGTCGCGCTGTTGCTTGGCCGCGAAGTCGATCGCCTCATGCGTCCATTTGAAACGGTTCGCCACCTGGTCGTTCGACAAAGCCTCCTGTCCGGCCACCTGCGCCGTCCAGATGGCCAACGCCGCCGTATCGCCACCGGGCGTTGAGCCCGGCACTGTGAAACTGCCGTCTGAATTCACTTCGCCGTCTGGGCTTAGGCCCATGGTCGCCTGTTTGGGCACGCTGCCCATGGAATGGTCGGCCACCCGGCCTTGATCATTGTTCACCTGATGTTGTGCCTGGTAGGTCCGGTAGACTTTCTCGGCCATGGAGAAACCGGACCCTATGGGTATGCTGGCCGACGCGTAGGCGTGCATGGTGTTGTTGCGTTCGTTGGTCCATGTGGAATCCTGGGCGAACACCTGCTGCCCGTATTTTAGAGCTATCTCCTGCATTTTCTTGTCATAGTCGATGCTGCGGTCAGTCGACTCCTGCGTATAGTCAATGTTCTGCGTACCGTTCTGCTGCGTTGTGTCGATCGTCCTGTTTGAGTCGGCGTTGGATGTGGCGGCAGAAGCGTTCGCATTGTTCAGGGTGGTGGCCGCTGCGTCTCCTGCATTATGATAGGCGGTGTTTCCTGATGCATTGGCGTTCCGCCTGGCTGTGGTTGCCGATTCGTCAGTGTTGGTCCGTGCCGTTTCAGCTGACCGTACAGCATTCTCACGAGCCATGGTCGTCGACTTGTTGCCATTGGTTTTGACGGTCCTGGCCTCGCGTATCGCATTATCATAGTTCAGGCTTGTCGCGCTTGTCGAATCGACGTAGGCGCTTTGCAGGTCATTGAGTCCATTGGCACGGATCACGTCAATGTCAGCCAGTTCCCGCTGGTAATCCTTGTTGAGGGCGTCCCTGGCGTACCGGCGTTTCGCATAGGTGAGTGCTGCGGAAAGACGGTTGTCGGCGTATAGGCTGTAGGTGGGCACATCCCATTTGCTGCTCACCGTCTCCCACAGCCCTTGCGGCATCGATGCGTCGCCCTGCTGCAATGGGCGTACCGCATACTTTTTGAGTCCATGACCGCCTATGCCGTCCACAAACGCCTGCAAACTCAGGAACGGCCATAATGATGATGCCCTGGCCCTCACGTCAAGTTCACCGGCCAAATCCTCACAACCTATGGTGACCGTGTTTCCTTGCAGGTCTGAAAGTTCAAGACATGCGAACTGTGACGAATACATTTTCGCATAGGCCGACCATTGACTGTCATATCCGAATCTGCCGGTGTTGAGTTCATATTGGCCGAGCTGCTTCCATGCAGGGTCAGGCTCGGCCGTCCTGTATGGAACACTGTCGAAATTTTCCTGTCCGCCAAGATGCAGGTACCGTGACGGCAATACGTATACGGCTTTGATACCGTACACCAGTTGCGGGTATTTGGAGGACAGCGCATGTTGGAACGATCCGAAATCGCCGGGTTCGAATGCATAATAGTGCAGTGGGGTGACGTTCTGTCCCAACGGGAGGCTGGCACCGCTTGGCGTAACAGGCGCCGACCCCTGTGAACTGTTTTGGTCGACCTGCTGTGCGCCTACCCGTCTGATGTCTGTCTGCAATGGATAGGGAGGAAATGTTTCACGTGAAACATTGGTCTTGTCCGTATGTTTGTCGGCCCCGGGATCGTCATTCAGCCACCATTGTTCGGTGTTATGAGGCTTTCCGTCGGACCACCAGCTTGAGGGGTCCGACAGGTCGGCCAGCATGGCACACACCACTTTGGGCAAATCGTCGTATAGTGGGAAGAACCGTTCGCCTTTGACCATGCTTTTCACCTGCGGCAGGTCAGGCTCGGGTTCGGACATGCGAATCGACGAATTCAGCGGATTCTTCAACCATTCATCGGCGGAAATCTGCTGCATGGGCCAATGACCGCGGGCCAGATCGACGGCGGTTATCCTGGCCGAACAGATATATTCCGTCCAGGCGTCCAGTTCCAGGGTCAGTGTGGTGGTGTTGGGGGCGAGCTTGTAGATGCCTGTAATATGGTAATGGAAATGACTGCGCTGGTAGTCACCGTACTGTGGAACAGGCTGATCGTAGAGGGTGACTTGCAGATAATTGTATCCCAATGCCGTCTCATAGGGTATGGGCACCCTTACGCTGCCCTGATATTTTCCAAGTGCAGGTTTGTACACTTCCAGGCTTTTGAAATTCCATGCCGTGTCCAGGTCGATGATATCGCCGTCCAATTGGTCAAACCACCGGTCGCGTTCTTCATCGCTTTTCCAGGCCACCACGTCCTGATAGCTTTGGTCCCAGGGCACGTTGCACAGATGCAGCCTGCTTCTGGCCTTATGCCATTCCGGCTTGACCTCCGCAGCGCCTGGCGTCAGCTTGTTGAGCCTCTTGGTCTGTCTGTCGTCGTCAAGGCTTTCATACAGTCCATCAAGACTGTCAAGGTCCCCGTATCCCATGATTCCTCCTGATATGCGAATGGGCGGGCAGTCCTAGGACCGTCCGCCCGTCTTATCGTATCGTCTACTTGGTCTTGCCTTTGGTCTTGGGCGCATCGGTACTGTCGTCCTGCGCATTGGGCGTATCATCCTGCGGGGATGCCGAACGCACCCGAATGGTCAGCTTGGTACTGGCCTTGATGGGCTGCTTGGCCTGTGCCGTAAGCACGTCGTCGTCCGGGTTGTCGTTGGCGTGGGAGGTGACCGTAATGGTCAGCACCGTACCGTCGGGCAGTCCTGGTTGCAGATGGATAACATCGAAGGCATCCACATAGGTTCTTGCATCCAAACCGTCGTATTCGGATTGGATGCGCGCCACATGGCCTCGCGGAATCGAATATTCAAGCAGATCAGGGTCGACTTTTCCATCCGTCGGAACGACCACCAGATGCAGCGGTTCGGGGTTGTCGGGCGCCCACTCGGTCACCGTGGTACCATCATCGGCCATGACGGATACGCTTACCTTGCTTGGCGGTGTTATGGTCACCGTGCCGCGAGGTATGGTGTCGGGCGCTTCCGAGAACATCAGCGAATTCACGAACGGGTTGATGCCGATGGCTGAACGGCGGACGATCACCAGATTGGAGGACTGTGTCGACGGATCGAACGGCATGTAACCGAACGTCCTCAACTGTCGGTACTCGTTATACCAGTCACGATCATGCAGAATGCCGTACACGCCGGCCTGTGGAATCTTGTCAATGAACATCATACGGGTTCCCAGGCCGGTCTGATCCATGTTGAAGGCCGCCGCCAGGACCTTGACCATCATGTTGGCGTTCAGGTTGGGCGCTATGGTGGTCATGAGGCGGTCCGGATTGGAAACGGTGGTAATGTGCCGCATATTGTACATGGCTGACGGCACCACGCCAAGCTGCTGCCCGTAGGTCCGATACAGGGTGGCCATCTGTTCCATCTCGTCCCTGGTGGGATGCTCCGGATCGTCCAGATGCAGATGAATGTTGGGAATCTGTCCTCCGATGATGGCATCTCGGATTACCTGCATGAAGTAATCATAGGTGGCGATACGGTCCGCATTCGTCAGAGCATCGATCTGAGCATCAATATAATCGGACACCTGGCCTTCGGACAGCAGGGACGTTTTGAGAACGTTGGCGGATATGGATCGTGTTTTGCGCGCCGAGTAGTTCATGGGCAGCACGACCTGATCGCTTTCGCCGAAATCACGTTTCATCAGATCGGAATGCTTGGCGTCGAAAATCTCCATCTTCGGCGTCTTGACGGCGGTTATCATCTTCGCATCGCCGTAGGGCAGCGGTTTGACGAATCTTTCAAACGGCGAGTTCCAATTGTATGTCATGATGGCCGAATCCGGTGCGATTCGGCTCAGCAGGTCCATGAACGCATTCATATGGCCGTTGCTGGCCAGCTGGCGGTTCGGGTCGGGAAACAGATACTTGATGAAGGAATCGACGCCGTTCTGCATGATCTCCGGCAGGCCCTGAATGCCATGGTTTGAGCCTTTGATGGCCATGCCGTTGAGATAGTCCTGATTGGGAATGCCCATGTTCACTTGCCTCCGTAGTAGGTGCCGTCGGCCATTCTGGCCGCTTTCAGTATATCATCGCCGGCCTTTTCATCCGTTTTGGCGGCCTCATGCACCAGATGGACCGATTCGGTTTCATCATTGCCGTTCGCCAACGACATGTAGGCTTCGGTGAGAGCGTCCAGTTTTGCCCGCAACACCTTGGTCTGCTGCTGCTCCTTGGCCAGCAGCTTCGCCGGATCATCACCAGGCCTGCCGGCCGAATGTGCTTTCTTTTTAAGATCTTCAACGAACCGCTTGGCTTCTTCATCCGGATCATTCGAGTCTTGCTTGTCCTGACCCTGATCGTTTTCGACCTGACCGGCATCAGGGTCCTTTTTTTCGTCCCCAGAATCGCCCTCCTGTGATCCTCCGATGGGGCCTTCCGGATTGCTTGGGTCCTCATACATACTCATGACTGTTCCTTTCCTTTAAAAGAATAGTCCCACGGCTAGGGTTCGGATGCGACTTTCTGACATAGACCTGACCTTTCGGCGCCGCGCTATGCTCTCCGCCCGTGTTCGCCGTGGGTGCCCATGCCCACGTACCGGCAGCAAGGACACCATCAGTATACACGCTAGATATAATCAAAGAAGTCGGCACGATCCTCGTCGGTCCTGAAACGCAGCTTGTTGGCGTGCAGGGTCTTTTGCAACAATTTGATGACGGCTGGATCATAGATGCCGTTTGTCGCTATGGTATACGGGTCCAATGTGTAGACCGGAACGGTCTTCAAGGGCTTCTTATTGGCTTCGATATAAAGCCACCCTTTCATGGGCAACGTATAGGCCCTATAGCTTCTCGCTTTGGTGATAAGGGTAAAGCGTGGTTTGGCCGACTTCGGACGTGGAATGACGGCGGCTCCCGTCACATCCCGCCATTCGTTCGCTGTCTGGTAGGCTTTGTCGCGTCCTTTCAGACCTTGGGCGTATACCAGTGGTGACGGCTGCCTGGTGTAATGGAACATTACATCATCGCGCCATACATAGTCGCTTTGCGCAAAATCACCGGAAGTTACCCCATAGTATTCAAAATACGGATTATGCACGAAACCGGCATTGGAAAAGCATGTCACCCTTCTGCGTCTTGTACGAAACACCGATGATGCTATGGACGTAAGCGGCGCAGGTTCCGTATCCAGGTACCTTTTGGCCTGATCCTCTATGATGAATTCGTCAAGCATCATCTTGTCGATCGGATAGGCGGAGAACTGGCTTGAATTCTGCTTGTAGGTGTTCGCATCGGTCATGCAGAGGAAGAACCCGAACGGCTGCCATGGGTGTGATTCATTCCATTCGTCGGACTTTACGCCTCTCGGCTTGGCCTCACGTATAAGGCACATGATACCATCGTTCCTCGTTTCGTATCCTTCCGCATATAAGCCGGTCCAGAACCCCTGCCGTATGGACTTGAGTTCATCCCTCCGCCTCACCAGTATCACCCACATGCTCCCCTTGCTGCGCCAGGTGGCGAACGCCCAGCGGGCCCATGCATATGTCTTGCCTATGCCGCGTGATCCTATGTCAAAACCGATGACCGGGTTCCTTGACAATTGATAAGTCGCCAGGTCATACCAGGGCCACCACTTGTGATCCACACCAACATACCCCTTATCATCAGTAAGCGGTTCGCTGCTCATGCCTTTCCTGCCTTTCCTGCTCCTACCCGGCGTATCTCAAACGGCGTGGGCATCAATGTCGGCCCTGACTTGAGTCTAACCCGGCGCAGCTTGCCGGTTTCCTTGAGTCCGTAGGTGAACCGCCGAACAAACGCCATGTCCGACCTGCGCCGGGTAAGGACATTGCCGTCCGCATCCCGTTTCAGAGGCTCAAAATGATGCTTCCCGTTATGATCGGTCCATGTGGCCTCGTACTTCATCCGTTCTTTGCATTCGGCAGGGCATCCTGCGGCCTTTATCGTCCATTCATGAGTTTCGGCGTCAAGCTCCACATAGGTTTTTTGCCGTACGAATCTGCCCATGGTGAAGTTGCTCTCATTATCCCAAGCACCCATTTCATAAGGATCAACCTTGATGCCCACGGCCTGTTGGGACAGATGGATGGAATCCGTATCGGAATACATGAAACTGTCATAATTGGCATTGGCGGCCCTTATAGTGATACCCCTCGCATAAGCCGTAATATAGGCACCGACCGGAATATATCCACCAGGCCGTTCATCAATATAACTATGACTGACTACATATCCGTCCTCAGCATCGAACAATCTGCTGTGGCCGACCGGGGATTGCGCAAACTTGCCGTACAGATTATTCAGCATCAGTTTCGCAAACTGCCGCAGCACCTTGTTCCCATCCTTTCCGGCCTGCTGTTTGGCCTCATACCATTTGGTCACATATTCATCAAACGGGTCTATCACGGCATTGAACGTCCATATCTTGTCAACTTGCAGATAATCGCAGTCATAGCATTCCAGAAAAAGCTCAAAATCAGGTCTGCACAATGTAAGGTCCATCTCCCCGTCACTGTCGGTGATATGGGTTTCGGCCGACCATATGTGCTTGCCTGACTGAATGAATGGAAATTTTCTAGACTTGAGATGAAACGTCGCATTGAATCGTATGAAAAACGGTGTGTCACTGTCCATGATATCCGCCAACGTCCGATCTGATTCGTGCGGCAGTCCGCAAGGATAGATATGATGATACATGGCTGTCGGATACAATGAATTCACATCGTAAACGTGCCCCGCGCCCACCACCTTGTCCTCAACCTTGGGATTGACATAGCACCAGCCGCCGTAATACCCTCGCCGCAGGTCCATATCCGTAGCAGCATCCAGTTCAGGAAAACGATACCTGTAAGCCTTATTCCTGCTTTTTCGACTTTTTCCGGCAAAAGTGGAAAGATATTCTCTCATGCACATGCTGCCTATGGTCAAACATTCCCGCCATTCGGGTGTTATGTCGTCAAGTTTCTTCAATGCCTCGGCCACCACCAGCACATCATTCTGCACATATTTGCGTTCCGTTGCGGTCATATGGTATCCGACGGGTCGATCCTTTCCATAATCAACGGTGCCTTTCAGCTTCTGATGCTTTGTATCGAAATTCTTGGCTATCATGTCGACGGAAAACGGCAACAGTTTGAGAGAATCCCTGAATTCGATGACCTTATTGGCAAGCCGAAACGCGCATTTATAAAACTGACCTACACCATTGCACAGTATGACGATCTCACCAATACCGACTTTCCACTTCATATCATCATCGACTTTACGAGGATCACGAAAATGATACCCATGGTTGACAAGCCATGCCAGCACAAAGTACACATCCCAGGTGAGATTATGAAAATACACCACCATGTCGCCTTCAACATGGAGCAGCCGTTCCATGAATTCATCAAGGTTTTCATCGACATACACGCCAGGCTCGTCTATACAGGTGATGGCCGTCGCCCATACGTGCGTATCCTCGGGTACCGTTATCTCCTTAAGGGAAGTATCATCCCCATAGGCAAGCTCCTGTGCTGGCACCGTGGATTCAGTGTCAGCGACCCAATATGTCCGTTTTCTTTTCCTGCCTTGCATTTATCCAATCCCCGGTCATAGTTTAATGTTGAGTTTATTCCTTTCAAGGCCCAGATAAGCGAATATCCCGGACACGTCAGGTGCAGTCGGCAACTTGGAACCCTCAGCAGGTGGCGAAATGAGAATGAACCAATTTTCATTCGCCGCTACCCGATACATGGCATCAATCTGCCTATTGTTCATCCGATTCAATATGTCCATGATCTGTTGTATCTGCTTGGGCGGAACAATGGCGTATTCAAGGCCCGTACGGATGGACGCCTTGAAACCCTGCCTACCATTCTCCTGTCTTGACTGCAATGACCTTAGCGAATTCTTGTGACGAAGAACACCGAGCAGCTTCTCCGGGTCACCGTAATAGCCGCGCTGGCTTATCTCGGGCAGACCCAACTTCACCCGATTGGCATTCGCCTGTATGTAAGCAGCCCTAACCTGGCCCGCCTTCCTGCCTGACAAAGTCCGAATGTTTCCCGACAGATCAGAGAACTTCATCTCGGAGGTATCCTCCCTGGCACGCGCCATGGCCTCACGTCTTATTGCGGTCGCCCTCAGCCGCTCGTTCCTCCTGGCAACGGCCCGTGAGGAATGAGTGTGAACGAAAGTGACGTTTCGAATGGCGGCCTGCCGAAAACGCGGCACCTTGACCGAGTGCATGTACCGTTTCAGAGTCGATACCGAGAAGCCCGCCTCAGCTGCAAACTGCTTCTGGGTCAGACCGGAACGCTTCCAGGCATTCCGTACCGACTTCATGACAACGGAACCACGATGGACGCGACATGGAGCGTGCTTTTCACACCACCCTGCACATACTTGAAGCATTTATCACATATGGACATGTCAGCCAGTGGCCTGATCGATTGCACATGCTTGACAACACATCCACAATTATCGCATTTAATGCTCTCAGCCATAATATCCTCCCATTCAATACCGGTATAGATCATCATACATGCAACAGACCGATTCAGCCAACAATGCAATGTCGCATATCATCTCATTACGCTTTTGTCCACCCGACCCACATCCGGGCGTGTCGACATGGTTTTCGATGGGGAAACGCAGCGCGGCAAGTCGAGAAGTATAT
>JAAOBB010000073.1_pt1 | contig 19760 bp, 20 predicted proteins | sample 7267541 | NCBI WGS metagenome assembly JAAOBB01 (sample SAMN14345205, study PRJNA599270) | viral metagenome | isolation source: viral-like particles (VLPs) isolated from bee gut | host: Apis mellifera | place: Switzerland:Lausanne | collected 2017-01/2018-02 | reverse complement strand
ATATATATCTCTGCTTTTGAATGCACTCGGTTTCCCCAAGTAGTCGTATCAAACTACATGTGTGTAGTCTGTACATGATGTTGTGAAGTAATGCGCTGATGTGATTGGCTTATGTATTTGTGATATAACACACATTTATGCTTATAGCATATCCAATTAAGATGTTGCATTAATTCGGGCGTGTCACATGTAATTGTGCTGTATATTATAAATGTATCAAGAAAGATATATGGATGAAAGGAATAATCATGATGTACACCGATAATGAAGCAATTCGCAATGACGTATATAGTGTGCTGCTGAACAGCAATTTGCCGATACCAGAGGATATGACTGTAGAGCAGTACGCCAATAAGCAGTACGATATGGATAAGGTCTGCAGATTGATGTCGGAAGCGTGCGAAAAGGCTGGTGCTCATGTAGAAAACCTTGATTCTGACGATTTCTTTGATGTCCTTGAGCGGTCTGAAAGGACCATTCAGGAAGTGGAAGTCGACTTTGCTAATACTGACGCTGTAGAGGATGGGTATCCTAAGGTATGGCCTGGCGTGAATGTCTTTAATCCGACATTCACTGATTCGGTGGATCATTTCCAGGATAGATATATCAATGGGTATCTGCGGTATCGTCTGCTAGTCGATAGGTCTGTTTATGGGCAGGTTATTAGCACGCAGTCCACGCCGTTTGATTTGATGACGAATAGCTTGCTGGATGATAAGACTGCCGAGATTATTGCTGCAGATAGAATGCCTGGCAGGTTTTTCATCATTACCGATAAGGGTGCGATTGAAGTATCTACGCTTGCCTATGACGATATACGTGAGATGTTTCCGTACACGTCCGATACGACGATTTATTGGCGGCATGATGGCAAGGCTGAAGCTCGTCGTATCACCATGCAGTATGTCAAGGATGAACGCAAGGACTGAAGTTTGAATGCCGCTGACTGTTGTCAGCGGCTTTCTAATAATCTATAGAAAGGTTTGATTATGCATTTTCCTGCTTTTCCTGCGTTTCCTGCGTTTGTTTCTGATTTTTTTCAGGGTTGTTTTACGGTCCTGTGCTGGTTGCTGGCTATTGCCGGTATGGCTGCTTTGCTGGTTGTTGTTATGTTTGCTTTTGTTTTGATTGTTTTGTGTTTGGCATATTGCGTGAGTTGGCTGTATCAGGCTTTGTGCAATTTGATAACCGGAAAGGATGATGACAATGAGTAGTGACGCTAAGGTGCATATGCTTTTGTGCAAGGATCATCAGTCAGCTAGGCAGGTGCTTGTTTTTAGACCTGTGATGATTTTCAAACCGCATGGTCTGAAGTTTCGCCATGTGGATGTGATGGTGGATGAATCATATATGGGCGATGTGCTGTTGACGCGTAATAGTGTAATCATTACCGAAAAGGCTGTGATCGTCTTGAATACGCTGGCTGGTTTTCCTTTGGAAAAAGTCAAGGATGGTTCTGTTGACGCTATGTACTATACCCGTGATGATAATTTTATGATTAGTCTGCCTTATCGTATGAGAAGTGAAGTCAATGTCGACTGACTGGCTGTGGCCGGTTGCTATAGTGCTGGCTTGTTTTGGCTGGGTGACGGCGATGGTGGACAGAAAGGATAATGAGATGGAACATTTGTTTGGCGTAAGTCAGGAAGATATCAGGCGTCAGCCTACTGGCAGGGTCGCGTATCGACTGTTGACGGTCAGGCCTGACCGTATCCTTGAGATGATGGGCGACCTGGTGGATCTGTATGGCACCCGTGGGGGATGGTCGCTGCTGTGGGATATGTATTATGATTTGAAGTTTTCACGGGTGCTTACTGTGGCTGCTTCTGTTGCTGTGTATGTGCAGGATACGGCTGACAGCAGGGGCTGTGTGTGGGATGATGTGTTTGCGATTGATGGCAGGGGTCTTGCTGATTGCCTTGACACTTGGGCTGACAACGCTGAAATAGACGTCAATGATTCGGCTGAGATAGTCAGGGGTGTTTCAGCCATTCGTGATTATTTTTCAGAGCAGGGTCTTCTGGATAGGCTGGTCGTCGGACAGTTTTTCATGTGCGGTCCTGATCTGGTGAACATGCTGTACCCTTATGTATCGATTCCGACACATAAGTTCATCGTAAACAAGCAGTGGCCCGAGGATGATCGCCACCAAGTTGAAAGGATGTCATGATGGAAGTCCATGAGATTGTGATTGATGAATTTTTTGAATGCTATCCGGTGTATTACTGTGACATGTTCGACGCTTTGGATGTGCTGCCGCAGAAAGGGTATCATCGTGAGGAGATTGGTCACTATGCCGAGTGTTATCTGTTTTTCGATAATCGCAAGTATGGGCGTCCTCGTTTTGTCGGGACCGAACGAACACCCGACGGGTTGAGTCCTGATGGCCTGGTGATGTCCAAGGGTTTTCTGGCTTTGACGGGCAAGTTCCTCAATGACCTTAAGGATATTCCTTTGGATAAGGGGCAGGTGCCTGCGCTTTGGTATAGGCAGCGGCCTGGGTTTGAGCTTGGCAGGCCGCATAGGGTCAATATCACCTGCGACTGGACCATGCGCAATATTGAGATCAATGATGGCGTCATGCACCGGATTGGGGATACGCTGCCGAGCTTGGACGGTTCCGATGACTAGGCGTTACGGTAAAAAGCATTGGTTTTTGTTTGAAATGCCTTGGCATGCTGATGGGGTGCATACTGGCGATTCGCCGTTGGACCTGATTATCTGCAATGGCCCTAATGAACGTTCCTGGCAGGCTCGCCGGCTTGAGTATTTTGGGCGTATATCTATGGACGCTGGCTCGTGGGAAGCCAGGCGGTACATGCAGAATGCGCTGGTGGTGCTGGCGCCTGATGTGGCTGACAGCGTTTCGTTCAAGTCGCTTACGATGGATGAACTCATTGACCTGTACAAACGCCATTGTCTTGGCAATGTGCCGCTTTTTGACTGAATGTGTGTTATACTATGTTCTGTGACCTTGCGATTGGGGGTGAATTTTGGACAACGTGCTGAATTGTGATTTTATCACTAAGAAAGTGAGCATTACCACTGTCAAGGGTACATGCGTCAAGGGCAACAAGCCCCAGACCTATGAAGCGAGAATCAAGGGGCGGTGGCAGGCCAGAAGCGCAGAGCTGTGGCTGCGTCGGGAGCTCATGGACCCGTCCATCACGATCACTGACGTGGAAATAACTGCGCATACCTATTCCATCCCGAGCGATATATTTTTCGACAATGCTGAAGTAGTGAAGTAATGAAAGGAGCCATATCATGGCAGGAAATGAAGTAGTCAACAAGCAGACCGGCGAGATTGAGGACGTTTCCACCGGCAACGTATACGGGAACACCATCCGTTCGTTCCCGCAGGCGACCACGGCTGAAGCCATGGCGAATCAGTTCAATGCGCTGAATTCGGCAAATTCCCTGTCCGATTATAAGGGCGACACCCTGACGATTGTGGGGTTCGTTTCCACGCCCGGCACCCGTGCGGTACGTGACCCCATCACGGGAATCGACACCGGCCAGAATGCGCCCACGGATGATACGGTGTTCCTGGACGACAAGGGCAATGGATGGTTCACGCAGTCGCACGGTATCGCCAAAAGCGTCCGCAATATCATAGCCGCCTACGGGACGCCTGACCACTGGCCTGAGGGGAAGCTCAAGGTGCAGATCGTCGAAACCAAGACCGGCCGAGGCAAGATGAAGCTGCTCAAGGTGGTAGGCTGACGGCGACCGGTAGAATAGGGCATGGGGCATGAGCCTCATGCCCTTTCTTTATGAGAGGAAGCCTTATGAAACGCAATCGCGGCATTCTGCACGCGCTGCTGGGTTCGGTTCTGGTGGGCCTGTTCGTGTTCGCCGCCACGCCTGCGCATGCCATGAGCGCCCTTGACGTGTCCAGCTGGCAGACCGGCATAAACGTCCAGTCGGCCGGCACGGATATCGTCATAGCCAAGGCCACGCAGGGCGACTGGTACGTGAACCCCGACTGCGACCGTGTGGTCCAGGACTCGCTGCGGCTGGGCAAGGCGACCGGCGTCTACCATTTTGCCGACGTGAACGCGTCGGCCAGGACGGAAGCCGACTTTTTCGTCAACAACACCCGGGGCTATATCGGCAAGGGCGTCATGCCCATCCTTGACTGGGAGCCCAAGACCCCATGGCGCACCGACTGGGCCAAGCAGTGGCTGGACATTGTGCAGCAGGCCTACGGCGTGAAGCCGCTGATCTACATGCAGCTGTCCACTGAGAACGGCTACGATTGGTCGGCCGTCTCGCATGGCGACTATGGCCTGTGGCTGGCCGGCGGCTGGTACTACAATACTGTCCTCACCAAGGATCAGGCTCCGCAGCCTTACTGGCGCCTGCGCAATTGGCAGCATGCGGCCATGTGGCAGTACACGTCCAACGGGCGTGTCTACGGCTGGGCCGGCGGTGTGGATCTGTCCGAGTTCTACGGCGATTTCACGGCCTGGAACAAGTATGCGAAAGCCCATTCGGTGGGGCCTGTAGCCCCGCCTGTCCAGGCTCCTGCGCCGTCGGGCGGCGCCTATGTGGTGCGGTCCGGCGACTGCCTGAGCCTGATAGCGCCAAGGGTGGGCATGTCCTGGCCGCAGCTCGCCCAGCTGAACGGCATAAGACCGCCGTACACGATCTACCCCGGCCAGACGCTGCGCACTACCGGGCAGTCGTCAGGCGGGTATACCGTTGTGGCCGGCGACACGGTGTGGTCCATAGCAGCAAGGCATGGGGTGCCCATGTCGTCCGTACACGGGTACCGGTCGGGCAATCCGAACGTGATCTACCCGGGCGAGACCCTCTACTGGTAGCAGGTGATGTGTGATGTGCAAGCATGCAGCCGGGCAGCCGCCATGGATGTCCGATAGGGCCTATTCCATCCTGCGCTGGATGGTCGGCACGGTCATGCCGGCCGCTGTCGCCCTGATAGGGCTGATAGGCCCCAAGCTGGGATGGACCCAGGTGGACCAATGGCAGACGGTGCTTTCCGCTGTCACCGGGTTCCTGGGGACCTGTTTCAATATCCAGTCGCCGCGCGACGGGTATTCAGGCCAGGCATAGGAAAACCCGGCCGCGGAATTGAAGGGGGACGCGGCCGGGCTGAATGATCCTTGGCAGGACGTTTTCTATTATATCACTTGGTGTCCAGTCCCACGGTAGCCGTGTGTCCGTTTATCTGCACGCCGGTGGCGATGGTGTTCTGCTGGGATATGAACCTGACTTCCGCAGGCAGGACGGCCACCGAGGCGCCGGACTTGCTGTACATATTGACGCGCAGCATGAATGCTGCAGGGTCTCCGTTGTCGGCCGGAACCACGTCCAGGCTTGCCGACGTGACGGAACGGTCGGCCACGTCCTTGTACTGGGCGACCTGGGTCTGCAGGTTGCTGATGGTCTGGGCCTGCCCGTCGACCTTGGCCTGCAACTGGCCTACCGTCGCCTGCAAGGCTGCGATCTGCAGGTCCGTGTAGGCCTTGGCCTGGCTTACGGCCGGTGCGGCGTCCACATGCAGCCCGTCGCCCGTGGTGGATACGGTCACCGTGTCCGAACCGGAGACCCCGACATTGCCCACGGTCTGCGGGTCGACGGTGCGGCCGGTCTTGGGGTCGTATCCGCTTTGGATAAGCTGGATATGACCGTCCACTGCTGTCAGCCGAACGTCGGCCAGCAGGACCGGCAGGCGTTTAAGCTGGTCGGCTGCATGCAGCATGAGGCTCGGGTCGGTACTGTTGGGCGTGACGCTGATGGTTTCATCGCCCAGCAGGTTCAGTTTGGCCGAATAGTCGCCTGCCGTGGCTCCCTCGGTGTCGGCGGTGCCTATCCGGATGTCCCATCCGCTGGCGGTGGCCGACGTGTCAATGCCGTCGAACGTGCCACGCTGCTCCTGCCTTTTCACACGTTCGGCCAGCTTTGATGTCTGCTGTTCGGCGGTTGCATGCCTGGCGTCGTTTCGCTCCTTGTAGTCGGCCAGCGCCTTGCCCTCGGCCAGGTTGATGTACGCGGTCTCGTTGTTGGCGCCGTATGTCGGATTGACGGTGCCGTCGGATGAATACACCTGCAAGGCATGGATGGAACGGCCTGTGGTAACCAGGGTTATGCCGTTTTCGTCGACTGAATAGCCCAGCCTGGCCAGGTCCTGCGAACCGCCTTTCACGCTGGCCCTGATACGGGTGGCGCCGGCCGACTGTTCGACAATCATGGGAAGGCTGTCGTCCCCCTCAATGGAAAACTCATGCTGGGTGCCGGCAGGCTGACCGCTGACTGTGGTGCGCCAGCCATGGTCGGTGGGCGTGAACTGCACGCCATGCACCAGTCCATCACGGACGATGTCGTCTATCCTGGCCGATACTTGGATGATAAGCGCATTGACTTTCACCCAGGCGGCGACATTGTCCTTGATATTACCGTCATGCCGTTGCAGCAGTTCTTCGGCGCGGGTCAGCCGGTCCTCTATCTGCTGCCATTCGTCGTCATGGCCGTCCACCTGCTCGGCCCAGGCATTCACTGAGTTTCGTAGGTATTCCACGTAGGCGCGCAGCCGGTTCAGCTGTCCCAGGGTCGCCGGCTGATTGACATAGTATCCTTGGTCCGGCTGATACCCGGACCATATGTTGAAAGGTATGAGCATTATGACTCCTTGGCGTTCTGCATGATGAAAGCCTGGCCGATGATCTCGGTTGGATCGTCGGCAGGTTCAGGACTGGTGCCCTGCACCGGCCATTTGGTCCATGGCGACCCGGAACCTGGTAGGGTAAGTGTGCCGCATGGAACCATGGTGCTGATGACGTTGTGGTTCGCGTCGACGCCGGAATAGTAGAGTTCCATGGCTGTTTCGCCAAAGTCGCTTCCAAAAGAACCTTGCTTGCGCCATGGCAGCAGGCTATTGATCTCATTGAACGTGAACTGGGCCAGGGCGTTTTTCAGCGTGCTCATGGTGCCCTGGTGTATTAGCCTTACGGACATGATCCTTTCATTGTAGATGATCTCAAAATCGATGGCATGCAGGGTGACTTTCTTGGTCTGTACATTGAACGATGTTCCGGCAGGCCCTTGCGGACCCTGCGGCCCGGTTTCGCCCTTGTCGCCCTTGTCTCCTTTCACGCCCTGCGGTCCTATGGCCCCGTCCTTGCCTGCTGGACCCTGCGGGCCGGTGGCGCCGTCCAGGCCGTTTGCCCCGTCCTTGCCGGCCGGCCCCTGCGGGCCCGGGTCGCCTTTGTCGCCTTTCTCTCCCTGGACTCCCTGCGGGCCGGTGTCGCCGTCCTTGCCTGCCGGCCCCTGCGGACCGGTGAGCCCAGTGTCGCCTTTCGGCCCCATGTCGCCTGTGTCGCCCTTATCGCCTTTCGGTCCCCGATCTCCGGTATCGCCCTTGACCCCTGTGACTCCTTGCGGGCCTTGCGGCCCTTTGAAGGACTGATCCATCAGTCGAAATACATTGATTTGGGTGGTTCCGGTCGGCAAGGTGGTCTTGTTGAACCACCACAGATCGCCGTTTTTGTCGGCAAATGCACCTGCATAGGTGCCGCCGATTTGCAGTTCCGGCACGAACTTGTTGTAGTATGCCCAATAACCCGGACTATCAAATACGGGAACGTCCTTATAGTAATACATTCCAAACGCCGGCTCACCCTTGGGGCCGGTCATTCCTTGCAGGCCCTGCGGCCCTTGTTCGCCCGGTTCTCCTTTGTCGCCTTGCGGTCCTTTCGGTCCCATGGGGCCCGGGTCGCCTTTCTGGCCTGGTATGCCTTGCAGGCCCTGCTGGCCTTGCAGCCCCTGCTTGCCGTCGGCGCCCTGCGGCAGGCCGAAATTGAGGACGGCTGCTGTCGCCGTGCCGATGTTCTCAACAGTGGCGTTCGACCCTTGGGGCAGGGTGGTGGTGGTGCCTACGCGAATGCTTGCCGCCTCGCCTTTCGCGCCGGTCGGCCCCATGTCACCCTTGGTGCCCTGCGGCCCCTGGGGCCCTCGGAAGTCGCCGCCGTCGATCCAGCCGGCGCCGCCCCACACCCAGGCGTGCCCGTCGATCAGGTACCAGTCGCCCTGCTGGCCGGTGGCCGGAAGCGCGTCCACGCTGGGCCGTGTGCCCCGGAATGTCAGGCCGAGCCCGGCGGGGCCCTGCGGCCCCTGCGGCCCCTCTATGCCCTGCGGACCCATCTCGCCTTGCGGCCCCTGCGGGCCTGTGGCGCCTGTACGGCCGGTCTCCCCCTTGTCGCCCCTGGGTATGACGAAATCAAGGTCGGCGTCGGTGATGGAACCCACGTTGCGGACGCTGGCCTGCGTGCCGGGTTCGCCGGTCGTGGTGGAATGCACTTTGATGGTGGCGTTGTCGCCCTTGGGCCCGTCAAGGCCTTGCGGCCCCTGCGGCCCCTGCACGCCGCGCAGCGCGCCGGTGGCCTGCCATTCCTCGCCGTTCCACACGTACATGGTCTGGCTGTCGCCCACGAAAAAGTAGTCGCCCTGCGTGTTGCCTGTTTCAGGCAGGCTTTCCGGCCTGTCGGCATGCCCACGGTACACCAGCCCCAGGCCTGTAGGCCCCTGCGGCCCTTGTATGCCCTGCGGCCCCTGCTGGCCCTGCTGTCCCTGCGGGATGTAGATCCGCAGCCTGGCGTTGTGCGAATCGCCCAGGTTGTCGACGCGCGCCGCCTGGCCGGGGCCGAGGGTCACGGTCGATTCGACGTCCACGGTGGCCGCGTCGCCTTTCTCGCCTTTCGGCCCTTGGACACGGTTCGGGTCCGGGTAGTCCCAGCGTTCCCCGTGCGGGGTTGTGCGTTCACGCCAGCCTTTTCTGCGCAGATCGTCTGCCATTTTGTTGTTCCTTTCAGTAAACCAGCATTGAGAACATGGTCCCCATGCCGTCGGCTATCGCCGTTATCGGGTCCTGGTACGGATTGTTAGGGTTGTTGAAGTCGGATATGGCCTGCATGGCGCCCAGCCGGGTCTTACGGTTGTCCACATGGTCGTCGGCGTGGGACGCGTAGGCTTCCTTGCCCGGATTGATGGACGTGTTCGGATAGTCCGATTCGACGGTCTTCTCCTTTTGCCCTACGCTGCCGCCGTCGGTCAGCCGGACGCCTTTCATGTCAATGAGCTGAGCCAGCTGGGGACCCCATCGGTTCACCAGCATGCGCAAGCGAGTGTCGAACAGCCGGTGCCACCTGGTGTACGGGTGCAGGGCTATGTACCGGTCGGCGTAAAGGTCCATGATGGCCGTGTCGATCATGGGCTGAAGTTTCGTCAGCTGTTCCTCGTTCAGGGTGAGTATGAGCCCGGGTTTCGCCCAGGTGCTCTCATAGCCGATGGCCTGAAACTGCGCGTCCTCATTGATCCAGGGTCTGATCGGCTTCAGTGGTGATGTCGCCATCGTTTTCCCCGCTTTCATTGACGCTGTTCCAGGACACGTTGCAGTCGGTGCCGAATATTTTGTTCATCTGCCGTGCCGCGAGTTTGGCTTCCTCAAGATAATAGTACCTGTGCCTGTTCACGATGTCCTGGCCGGCCGTGGCTTCCTTGTTTATCAGACGCTCCTGCTTTTCCACGGCGATGAATTCTATTCCCAGCTGCGAGTATATCTCATTCAGCTTGGCTGACAATGATACGGTGAGCTTGTCCATGATAGGCGTGACGCCCGTCTGGATGGTGCCTGGCACGATGGGCTGGGCTCCTGCCGTGCCTTTGTCGGCTATGGCGATCTCCCCGAAAATGCCCGTGTTCTGGTTGCGGACGATCCGTTTCGCGTCCTCAATGCGGGATTGGTCCACATAGAGCAGGCTGTAGGCGTTCTGCATGGCGATGTTGCGCGAGCGTTGCAGGTCGATCTGCGCAAGGTCGCTGGCCCATTGCCGTATCCTCGTGGTCAGGGGTATGCGCGCCATGTTGTCGTAGACGATGACCGAGTTGGCCGGAGTGAGCGGGGCTTTGCTCTGGCTTCCGTCGGCTCCCGTGCCGAACACCATGGGCCAGTTCTCCTGGCTGTCGAACGCTGACAAAGTTCCCAGCCGCTGAGCGGCGTAATGCTTCTCCCCATTGACCTTGCCGTCCTGGTAGATGACGGCCCACCCGTCCAGGCATAGCAGTTTCTCAAGGAAACGCTCGGAAACCCCGTTGGGCAGCCCGGTCCAGTGCCGCCTGCTCATGGCCAGGGCGTATATCTCGGCCGTCCAGCCCTGCTCGTAGTTGTCCCTTGCAGTGACCACCCGGTTCAGGGTGTTCGTGTCAAGGTACGGTTCGGCTCCTATGGCCTTTGAGTATTCGGCAAGCCGTTGCGCCTGCCGTCTTGCTTTCCTTGCTTTGCTTGCCGGCATTATTCAAGACCGCCTTTCAGCACGGTGTCGGGATTGGACCATATGGTGGTTCCGTCAGTCAGTATACGCCGCAGGAACATGGCTGCGGTCTCGCTCATGCGGTCCGGGCTGAGCCACACGTCCCTGGCCTGCCAGTACGTGTACCTGTCCCGCAGAGTGAGTTTCGGGTCGGAAACCCAGGTGTTGGGCGGCATGCGGTACCCGTACCGCTGGAAAGTCCGGCCCACCTGGGCTTCATCGGCCTTTGACAGACGCCGTATCTTGATGTCGACGCCCCTGGTGGCGTATTGGTCGACGGTCCCGTCGCCTGAATCGTGGGCCACTTCCACCGGCGTTCCCGCATATGACGCGGCAAGCCTGGCGTCTATGCCGCCGTTGGCGACGGCCCTCGCCTGTTCGGCCTGGTATGCGGCCTGGTTGTAGTCGTTGGCAAGGTTGGCTTCCCCTACCCGGTTTTCTTTCCACGCTGATGACTGCCGCAGGTTGCTGGTTCTTGCCAGGTTGCCGGCCTGCGTGTCGTGGGTGCGGCCGGCGTTGCCTACGCTCGTGTCGCGGGTTCGCTGGGCATTGCCCATGCCTGTGGCATAGGACCTGGAAGCGTTGCCCGTTGCGGTTCCGTAGGTACGGCTGTTGTTGCCTGTGGCGGTGCCGTAGTCCCGGGAAAGGTTGCCTCGCCTGGTGGCGATGGACCGTTCAAGGATGTCCTTGTTGTTGTCCCGTGTAAGGTCGTTCTGGTTGGAATTGTACCCGACTGTGGCGTCCAGGGTGTCCTGGTACTGCTTTTCGGCCTGCTGGCTGGCGAAATCTATCGCCTGGTGCGACCAGTCGAACCGTGTGGATATTTGCAGGTTCGCCATGGCTTCCTGCGCAACCAGCTGACCTGTCCATATCCCCAGGGCGAGGGTGTCGCCGCCGGGTGTGGAACCGTTGACTGAGAAACTGGCGTCGTCGCCTATCACGCCGGACGACGACATGGACATGCTGGCCTGCTTGGGCACGCTGCCGCTGGCCGGGTCGGAAACACGGCCCTGCTCGTTGTTGGTCCTGTGATTGGCCTGCCAGGTCTTGATCTGATGGCCTATCATCTGGAACCCCGAACCTGCCGGTATGGACGCCGACGCATATCCGTGGACCGTAGGATTGCGTTCGTTCAGCCAGGTGGACTCCTGATGGTATTCGGCTATCACATACCGCAGTTCAATGGTCTTCATCAGCATGTCATAGTCAATGCCGCGCTGGGTCGAATCATGCGTGAAGTCGAAATTCTGCTTGCCGTTCTGTTCATCAGTGTTGGCCGTCGCATTGCCGTCGGCCTGCACGGTCGCCGCCGACGCATTGCCGTTCGCCAGGCTGGTGGACGCCGACGAATTCGCATTGTCACGGGCGGTAGTCGTGGTGGCCTGCTCGTTGGCAAGCGCCGCATTGGCCGATGTGACGGCGTTGCTGTAGGTGGTGTCGTTGCTGGCTGTTCCTGACCGGTAGTCGGCGTCGGCGGTGGCCAGCGAGTCCCTGGTACCCGCATGCGTGGTGTTCAGACCGTTCTGGTAGGCGACGTCGGCTGCCGCCATGCTGCGCTGGTAGTCCTTGTTGGCCTTGTCGCGTTCGTACCGTCGCTGCGCATAGGTCATGGCGGCGTTGGTGCGGTTGTCGGCGTATACGGCATAGGTGGGGATGTCCCAGGTCATGCTGAGCTGCTCCCACAGACCCTGCGGCACCTGGTTCCTGGCGTCCTGCAACGGTTTCACCCGGTAATCGCTTATGCCTTTGCCGCCCACGCCGTCGATGAACGCCTGCATGTTGAGGAACGGCCAGATGTTGGCTGCCCTGGCGTACACGTCCAGGCTTCCGGCCAGGTCCTCGCAGCCTATGGTTGCCGTGCCGCCGTGCAGGTCGGACACTTCCAGCACCAGGAACTGGCTGGCATACATTTTGGCATAGGCTTTCCACGGGTCGTCGTATCCCACGCCGTCGACGGTCACCCGGTATTCGCCCAGCTTCTTCCATGCCGGGTCGACGCTCACCGGCTGCAGCCGGACGCCGTCAAGGCTGAACCCTTTGCCCAGGCTGACGAATCTGACGGGCATGACGTATACGGCCTTGAGGGTGTAGATCAGCTGAGGGTACCGTTGTTCAAGGACGTCATGGAACGCCTGCCATGTCCCCTCACGCAAGGCGTAGAACCGCAGCGGCGTGAGCGTTCCCGCCGATTCCTGCAACGACGTGGCCGATGTGACGGGGGCTGACGAACCCGAGACCGCCGGCCCGACCTGCTGCCGGCCCACGGTGCCGATGTCGGTGGTGATGGGGTACGGGCCGAACGTCTCGTTGTTCCGCTGCACATTTGACTGATAGGAATCATGGCCGGGGTTGTCGTGGGTCCACCATGCCACGCTGTCGTGCGCCTTGCCGTCCGACCACCATGACCCCGGGTCCTGCAGATCTGCCGTGCATGCCACGATGATGACCGGCGTGTCGTACATGGGGTACCAGTGTTCGCCGGTGACCTTGCTTTTCACGTCGGGCAGGTCAGGTTCCGGTTCCGTCATGCGTATGGATGATTCCAGGGGGTTTTTCAGCCATTCGGCCGCGTTTATCTGTTCCATGGGCCAGTGGCCGCGCGCCAGGTCCAGGCCGTCGATGTGCGCCGAGCAGATGTATTCCGTCCAGGCGTCCAGTTCCAGTGTGAGCACAGTGGTGCTGCCAGACAGCTTGCTTATGCCGGTGATGTGGTAGTGGAACCTGCTCCGCTGCCAGTCGCCGTACTGCGGCAACGGCTGGTCGAACGCCGTTACCGCCAGGTAATTGTAGCCGAGCGCCGTCTCGTAGGGTATGGGAACCTGCACCTGCCCCTCGTATTTGCCCAGGCTGGGTTTGTAGACTTCCAGGCTTTTGTAGTTCCATGCCGTGTCCAAGGTAATGCTGTCGCCTTTGAGCCTGTCAAACCATGCGTCCCGCTGATCGTCGTCCCGCCATCCGACCACATTGGCATAGTCTTCATCCCATGGCACGTTGCAGAATTTGAGAACCGTCCGGGCGTTCTTCCATTCGTCCTGCCAGTCGGCGTCTCCTGGCGTGGTCTTTTCCAGCCGTTGTTTTTGCGCGTCGTCGTCCAGACTGTTGAACAGACGGCCCAGGCTTTCCATCTCACCGTATTCCATGGTATTCATCCTAATACGAAAAAGACCCATGCAGTGCATGGGTCTTTTCCCGGATTAAGGAATAGCCAGTTCGTATGGCCTGTTCCATTGTATCACGCGGCAGGCGTCTCCGGTGCCGTATCGTCCTGGTTGTCGCCTGCCTTGCCTTGGTCGTCCTGGTTGCTCTGGGCGATGGGCGTCTGCTCGGAACCGTCCCTGTTGTACTTGATGGTCAGGGTCACGTCGGCTGTCAGCGCCGCCTTGCCGACTTCATCCTTGACCGTGTTGGACGGGTTGTCGTTGGCATGGCTGATGACATGGAACGTGAGCTTGGTGCCGTCCTTGAGCTTGGGCTTCTTCTGGAAGTGGACCACGTCGAACCGGTCGACATAGGTGGACTTGTTGAGCCTGGTGGGATCGTCGCTGGACACGTCGGTCCGGTGTCCCGAGGGGACCATGTAGGCGGCGATGTCGGGCGTGACGGAACCGCCCTGCGGTATGACGGCGATATGCAGCGGCATTTTCTCGGTCGGATCCCAGGTGTCGACGACATTGCCGTCGTCAGCTTCCATACGGGCGCTGACCGATGTGGGCGGCACGACGGTGATCTGTTCGACCAAAGTGGTCGGATTGGCGCTGAACATGAGCACGTTTTTGAACGGGTTCACGCCGATGGCTTCCCTATGCACCAGGCTCAGGTTGAAGCTCTGGGTGGACGGATCGAACGGCATGGCCTGGATGGTGCGCATGAGCCTGGCATTGACGATCCACTCGCGGTCGGCAAGGATCATGTAAAGGTCGGGGAAACCAAGGTCGTCCAGGAAGATCATCCGCTGCTGAATGCCGGTCTGCCCCATGTTGAACGCGTTCGCCAGCACCTTGACCATCATGTTGGCATTCAGATTGGGGACCAGGAATGCGCGCATGGCGTCCGGCGAGGATATGGTCGTCACATGCGCCATGTTGTACTGGGCGCTTGGCACGACGCTCAGCTGCGTGGCGAAACGCCGCGACAGTATGGAAATCTCCTCAAGTTCATCGGCGGTAGGGTGCGCCGGATCCTTGATGTCCACATGAACGTTGGGCACCTTGCCGCTTCTGATGGCATTGGCTATCTCTCGCTTGTTGGCTACATAGGTGGCAATGCGGTCGGCGTTGGTGAGCGTATCGGTCTGTGTCTGCTGATAGGTGCTGATCTCGCCCTCGGTGAGCAGGCTGGTTTTAAGATTGGTGGCCGAAATGCTGATGGTCTTCCGTGGGGAGAAGTTGAGCGGGATGAACTTCTGATGGGGGTTTCCGTAGTCCCGCACCAGCAGATCGGACTTGTGCGCGTCGAACGTGTCCATCTTGGGCGTGTCCAGCGCTGTCAGCAGCTTGCCGTTGCCGTTCGGCAGCGATGTCACGAACTGCTCAAAGGGCGAATTCCAGTTATAGGTGTAGATGGCCGAACGCACGGCCATACGTGCCAGCAGTCCGCTGAATTCGTCCATATGGCCAGGGTCGGCAACCGCGCGTTCCGGGTCCGGGAAAAGGTATTGCAGGGTGGATACGGTGCCGTTCTGCAATGCCTGCGGCAGGCCCTGGGTCGACATGTCGGCCCCTACGATTGCCATGCCCTTGAGATAGTCCTCGTTGGCGGTCATTGCCGCTGCTCCTTACTGTAATAGGTGCCGCTCTCCTGCCTGCTTTTCTTGAGAAGATCATCCACGTCGGCAAGCGACTGCGGCCCTTTTTGCTGGTTGTTCTTGGTGTTTTTGAGCAGTTCCACATAGGCCTGGCTCAAAGCCGACAGTTTGGCTCTGCCCACTTCCAGTTCGGCTTCCGACTTTTTCAGCCGCTCAAGCAGATCGTCGGACCCGGTATCGTCCTGTTTGCCACCGGTGTCGCCATCATCCCCGGCTCCTGCCTGCTTGCGCAGGTCCTCAAGGTATTGTTTGGCTTCATCCTCGCCTTTCGGCTGCCCCTGTTCCCCGGCTTTCGGGTCTTCCTGCTCGTTTGCCATGTCTGCTCCTGTCCTACGTTTGATCCGTCCCTTGGGCGTCGATCGTGACCTGATATGAGAGGGTTGCTCCTTTCGGCGTCTCCAACCGTCTCCGGCCCATGAATGGGACGGTGCCCACGCCCCGTACCGGCGGCAAGGACACCATCATGATAGCACTTCACAGCCAATCGAATACATCCACCCTGTCCTCGTCGCGGCCGAACCGCAGTTTGTTGGCATGCAGGGTGCGTTTGAGCATGCGTATGGTGTCCATGTCATAGACGCCGTTTCTGACGATGGTGTACGGATCCAGCGTATAGGTCGGTATGCTGGCGAGCGGCTTTTTCGTATGCTCAACATAGAGCCACCCCTTGTAGGGCATGGTGTACACACGGTACATTGCGGTCTTGCTGGCGAGATTGAACCATGGCCTTGAGCTTTTGGGCTTGGCGCATACCGCCTGGCCGGTGACGTCCCTGAACTGGTTCCATGTCTGGTATGCCCTGTCGCCGCTGCGCAGACCCTGCGCGTAGACGATGGGCGACGGCTGCCTTGTGTAGTGGAAAAGCACGTCGTCGCGCCAGACGAAATCGGTTTTCTCAAAATCGCCGGATGTTACGCCATAGTACGTAAAGTAGGGGTTATGCACAAAGCCTGCATTGGAAAAGCAGGTGACGCGTCTTGGCCTGTTGCGGAACACCGATGACGCTATCGATGTCAGCGGGGCCGGCTCGGTCTCCAAGTATCGTTTGGCCGGGTCTTCCAGAATGAATTCATCGAACAGCATTTTATCGATGGGATAGGCGCTGAACTGCGCGGAATTCTGCTTGTAGGTCACGGCATTGGTCATGCATAGGAAGAACCCGAAAGGCTGCCATGGATGGCTGCTGGCCCATTCATCGGCCTTTATGTCCTTAGGCTTTGCCAGGCGTATCCTGCACATGATTCCGTCGTTGGACGTCTCCCATCCCTCGTTCAGCAGCCATGTCCAGAAACCCTGTTTGATGGCCTTGAGTTCATCGGGCCTGCGTACAAGCACCACCCACATGGCTCCCTTGTTCTTCCATGTGGCCCACGCCCATTGCGACCATCCGGTGGTTTTCCCTATGCCTCGGCTTCCTATGTCAAAACCGATGACCGGCTGCCTTGACAGTATGAAACGGTCAAGATCATACCAGGGATACCATTTGTGGTCCACGCCCATGTATTCTTTGTCGTTGTACCATACTTCCGGCGTGCTCATGCCTTGGCTCCTACTCTATGGATGACGAAAGTCGTGGGCACCAGTTCGACGCCGCCATGCACCCTGACCCTTCTCAGCTTACCGGTCTCCTTGAGTCCGTATGTGAAACGCTGGATGAAAGCGTCGTCGCTCCGGCGCCTGGTGATGATGTTGCCGTCCGAATCGTATTGCAGCGGTTCGTAATGCCCCTCACCATTGCGGTCCATCCATGTGCATTCGTACAGCATTCGTATCTTGCATGCCTCGGGACAGCCTGCCGCCTTGATGGTCCACTCGTGCGTGGACGAATCAAGTTCCACATAGGTCTTCTGCCTGACGAATCGCGCCCGGTCGAAATCGCTCTCGTTGTCCCAGGCTCCCAGTTCGTATTTGTCGACCTTGATCCCTCTGGCCGGCTTGCTCAGATGAATGGAATCGGTGTCCGAGTACATGAAACTGTCATAGTTCTCGTTGGCGGCGCGAATGGTGATCCCCCTCGCATAGGCCGTGATGTATGCGCCCACCGGTATGTAGCCGCCTGTCCTTTCGTCGATGTAATCGTCGGACTTCACATAGCCATCATCCACGAAAAACCACTTGGTATGACCCAGCGGGGACTGGGCGAACTTCCCGTACAAGTTATTGAGCATGAGCTTGGCGAACTGCCTCAATACCCGGTTTCCGGCCTTGCCGGCATCCTGCTTGGCTTGATACCATTTGTCTATGTATTGATCGAAAGGATTGACCACAGCGTCGAACGTCCATATCTTCTGCACCTGCAGATGGTCGACGTCATAGCATTCCAGGAAAAGTTCAAAATCAGGCCTGCACAGTGTGAGGGTCTTTTCGCCATGGCTGTCTGTCAGGTGCGTTTCCTCTGACCATATATGCTTGCCTGATTGCAGGAACGGCCATTTGCCGGGCTTGATATGGAAACTGCTGTCGAATTTTACAAAATAGGGCGTATCGGAATTCTGCACTTCATCGAAAGGCCTGTCGGAAACATGCGGATCTCCGCAAGGGTATGTATGGCCTTTCATGGCCGTGGGATAGAGTGAATTGACGTCGTACACATGCCCGGCGCCCACTTCCCTGTCCTCTACCGCTGGATTGACATAGCACCAGCCGCCGTAATAGGCCTGCCTCAGTTCCGCGTCAGTATCGCTGTCGATCTCGGGGAACCTGAACCTGAACGCCTTTCGCCGGTTCTTTCGTGAATGCCCATAGAAAGTGTTGAGATACTCACGCATGCACATGCTGCCGATAGTCAGGCACTCACGCCATTCGGGCGTGATGTCGTCAAGTTTCTTCAAGGCCTCGGCAACCACCAGCACGTCGTTCTGGACGTATTCGCGTTCCTCGGCTGTCATTCGGTAGCCGACCGGCCTGTCCTTTCCGTAATCCACGGTGCCTTTCAGCTTCTTATGCTCCGTGCCGAAATTCCTGCCTATCATGTCGACGGAAAAAGGCAGCAGTTTGAGCGAGTCCCTGAATTCCACCCTTTTGTTCGCCAGCCTGAATTCCATTTTATAGAAACTGCCAGTCCCGCTGCATAGTATGACCACTTCACCGAGTTTCACATTCCACCGTTTATCCTCGGGCACCTGCCTATTGTCACGGAATGTGTAGCCATGGTTCGCCAGCCATACCATGAAGAAATAGGCGTCCCATGAAAGATTATGGAAATAGATCACCATATCGCCTTTGATGGCATAGATCCTTTTCATGAATTCATCGATGTTGTTGTCGACGTAAACGCCTGGTTCATCTATGCAGGTGAGCGACGTGGCCCACACGTGGGTCTCATTGGGCACAAGTATGTCATGTATGCTGGTATCGTCGCCATACGCCAGCTCCTGCGGCGGCACCGTCGACTCGGTGTCAGCCACCCAGTAGGTTGCGCCCTTTCTTGCCATTCCCAATCCTGTTCACAGTTTGATGTTCAGCCTCGTTCTGCTCATGCCCAGCCATGCAAACAATCCGCTCACGTCCGGCACCTTGGGCATTTTGGTGTCTTCATCCACTGGTGATGTGATGATGTCCCACGATTCCTGCACGGCCTTTCTGTATAGTTCATCAACCTGATCGTCGCTCATGCTGTTCAGCTTGTCCATGATGGCCTGGATGTCTTCATCCAGCACATTTGCGTACTGCAAACCGGTCTTTATCGACTTTTTGAAACCCTCACGGCCAGCCGACTGCCTTTTCCGCAGGGCCTTAAGGCTATGGGAACGCCTCAGTATCCCTGGCAGTTTGCTTGGATCGCCATAATAGCCTGCTGCTGATATTGGCGGCTGGCCAAGACGCCGCCTATTCTGGTTCGCCCTGACATACGCCGCCCGTATCCTGCCTGCCTGCCTGCCGGTGACCGTCACCTGTTCGCCGTTCAGCCGACGAAAAACAATGGGCGTTTCGTTCTGTCTGGCCTTGTTTATCTCGGCCTTGCGCTGGGCCGTCGCTCTGATACGCTGGTTTCGCTTGGAAAGCTGTCTCTGGGTATGCGTAGCTGCGTATGAGACATAGGCTATTTTCCTGCGGCGCGTCAAAGGCACTGACGTGGCATTGATGTATCGCCTAAGCGTTCTTGCCGAAAACCCGGCCCGGGCCGCAAACTCGGCCTGGGTCAGGCCTGAACGCTCCCAGGCGTCACGTATGCTGCGCATTGCCGCCGTTCGCATTCAGATAGGTGCTGCGCACATACAGTACCGTATCAATGCCCTGCCTTACCTGCTTAAGGCACGCAGGGCAGACCTTATGGTCATTGAATGGTTTCAAGTCGATCAATTCGTCGCATTCCATGGAACACACCGGGCAGTTCATCATTTTCTCCTATGGGTCCATCCGAACCAGCACACCATCGCTATCCAGGCGAACATTGCGCCGCCTATGATATACAATATTGCAGTATCCATAATACTGTTCCTTTCATCCAGTGGCTGCCAGAACACCCGACAGCCGATTACAGTATATCATAAAGGTTCAATAGTTCGCAATGAAGTGAATAGCATAGATTAGCACAAAATATCAAAGTTGTCTAATATTATCACGTCCTCGCGTGTTTTCAAATTAAGTTGGGGAAGCAAACGCAAACAAAGGCAGGGCTATAT
>JAAOBB010000004.1_pt1 | contig 19796 bp, 22 predicted proteins | sample 7267541 | NCBI WGS metagenome assembly JAAOBB01 (sample SAMN14345205, study PRJNA599270) | viral metagenome | isolation source: viral-like particles (VLPs) isolated from bee gut | host: Apis mellifera | place: Switzerland:Lausanne | collected 2017-01/2018-02 | reverse complement strand
CGTAAAAAAAGTTCCGTTAAGAAAAAATATAAAAACAACATTTTAATTGCTGATTTTGTTACCGCAAAAGCGAGAAATGTTTTATATAATGCTATTCGAGCAGTAAATGAATCACGATATTTTGATTTTGTTTATTGTGATACTGATTCAATTCATATTTTAAATTATACTGATTTAAAAGCAGAGGATTATAAAGAAGTCCAAAAATTATTACCAATTGAAATTGACCCTTTACGATTGGGTGCATGGAAATTAGAAAACGATTTTTCAAGAGCTCGTTTTTTACGTTCAAAATTATATTATGAAGATTCAGTAATTGATGGTGATGTTTTAAAGGGTGCTGGTATTGATGATAAAGGTAAAGCGTATTTACTTAAAAATATTCACAAATATGGCTTAGAATTTTTTAATTTCCCTTTAGTAGTACCGGCAAAACGAAAAAAACGGATTGAAGGAGGGTATTTGATTGAAGAATATCAAAAAAGAATCGCTGAGAAAGGTCAACGATTCAAAGAGGAATAACTTTGATGATTTTAAAGATGTTCCGAAAAATCAAATTGAATTTATTAAACCTAAGATAGATTCTTCAAAGTACATTAATATTAGTAAATTTTTAACTCCTGATTTTCCAGTAACTTTTATTTTAGGTGCTAGAGGTGTTGGTAAAACAGTTACTAGTTTATCTTATTTCATTAATAAATGTTACAATGAACATAAGCAATTTATTTATTTAAGAAGATATCAAATTGAAATTGATCAATTAAGTTTAAATTTAAATTTATTAAGTGATTTAACCGGGCATGTAATTGCTCGGGAAGTAGTCAAACTAGAAAATGGTTCGAGTCAAGATTGTATTACAGTAGATGATGAACCTGTTGGCATTTTAATGGCATTAAGTACGTCTGGTTCACAAAAATCAAATGCTTTTCCCAACATCGAAACGATAATTTATGATGAATTTATTGATATGAAAGGGCGGGAATTAAAATCAGAAACTAATTTATTTTTAAATTTTGCGATGACCGTTTTTCGTGAATTTAATGAATATCATGCCCTTTTCCTCGCAAATGCAACTAATTTATATAACAATTACTTTTTAGATTTAGAAATTATGCCTAAAGCTCGGATTACTAAATTTAGAAACTTAGGTATAAAAATTGTGATGTACAAAACGAGTGAAGAATTAGATAAGGAACGTCTAGCAACTCCTCTAGCAAGACAAGTTTTAAAAATTGAAGGTGAAAATGGTTCAAGTTTATCAAATGAATTTGATAATGAATATGATGATTTTATTCGTAAACTTTCAAAAGTGTCCCGGTTAAAATTTAATTTAACTTTAAATAAAGATGTTTATGGTGTTTGGCAAGATGTTGGAATAATTATTTCAAAGAAACATTCTGATAGTGCGGTTAATTATGCAATGACAGTGAATGATTTACGGGAAAATCAAAGTTTATTACCCGCAGATTATTTTGAACAATTAAATAGTTTAAGTCAAAAAGCTGAGTTATATTATACTGATGTACATACAAGATCAGTGATGATTAAGTATTTTAAATCTGGTAGATTTTATGGATTCTAAAATGGAGGCAAAAATGAAAAATAATGAACGTAAAGTAGTTACTAAAAGTAAGTTAATTAAAAGCACATCTGAAAAATTAGGATTACCTACAGAAGAAGTTAGAAAGATTGTTAATTGTTTTTTAGATGAAATTAAACTCGCTTTAAAGCATAATTGTAATGTAAATATTAGAAATTTTGGTGTTTTTTCGATTAGATTATTTCATGGACGAATTTTACAGAATCATTTAACTAAAAAACCAGTAGTTATTAATGACACAAAATACGTATCTTTTAATGCTCGTGCAGGATTAAAAAAGAGTGTTCGTAACAATGAGCAAAGTTAATTATCATTTTAGAAATTATATTGGTTCAAAAATTCTTTCAATGGGTGTTTGTTATAACGTAACTGTTGGTATTTTATGTGTAATTGATTACATTTCTAAATTTAATCCAAAATATATTAATGCTCAACAATACCTTAATGGTACATTTGAGACTGATCGAATTGAAGTCGGACTTTTTGGTTGGAATGAGTTACCCGAAAACCAAGATGTTTTTAATTCATTTGATTCTTTAAATAATCGAGAAGCGATTGATTATCAATTAGCCCTCTTTTTTGCTGATGAAGCACAACGAGGTGCCTTACTTCCTGAAGGTAGTTTATTTAACTTTTTACATGGAAATGATAATAGTCGGATTTCCATCTATAATGCTACTCGGGAATTTTTGCAAAATTATATTGGTGATGGTAATCGAGATCATTTAGAAGATTGTTATCAAAATATTGTGGAAGTAACTGATTTATTAGACTTAAAAAAGACTGATATTAATGATGGTAATGTAGTTAAAGGAATTGATTATAATGATGACAGTGATGAATCTAGTTTAACTCGAGATATAGAAACTTTTGGTGTTGTTTTAAATGATCGTTATAAATTAGATGAGGATGAGGGGTCAAAAGAAGGAGTAGTCTCCAATGATATGATTATTATGCATTCTTCTCATATTGAAACCGAGCATTCTTTAGTTTCTGCTAGTATTTTAGCTTTAAATATGAAAAACAACTGGCGAAATTATTATACACATGCGGTTGCGGGTTATGACGATGTTTATGAGATTTATGATCCCGGAAAAGTCGCGTGGGGAGCAGGACCTCGTGCTAATGCTCATGCTGTTTATCAAATTGATTTAGCAATTTATGATGATCATGATTTAGCGCTTTTAGCATATCATAATTTTATTCGGATGATTATCGAGATGGCTCAACGATATCATGTTTCTTTAACTTTAGATGGTAATACTCCTTTTGGGGTTAAAAGTCATTTTTGGGTTGCTCAAAACATTGGTGGCATTAGTGGTACTTTTCAAGATCCTTATGAATATTTAAAAAATAAACTTAATATTAGCAAAGAACAAATACAAAAAGACTTAAAAAAGACAACTGATTGGAAGGATGACAAGGAACATCACAAACCGGCAAGTAAACCGGAGTCGGATAACAATAAAAATCCTTCAAAGACCAATAAAAGCGGTCGTAACGGTCGTCCTAGTTTAGATGAATGTTATGCTTTAATTAACAAAAATAAACCAAAATACGTTTATCAAGGTGGAAATGAAGGCGCTAGTAATAGTGAAATTGGTATTGGTGTTAATGGCAAACTTGATATTGATGCGGTTTCTAAGTATTTTGATTATTTAGCTAACACGAAACATGTAATTTATTCATTGGATTATGCTAGTGGACCTTCTGGTTTGTTTGGAACTGAACAGTATGGTGATTGTTCTTCTTTTGTTTCACAATGTGTCGCAAAAATGTTGCATTTATCACATCCGAGTCGTTGGTCAACGGTAACGATGTTTTCCGCTTTACCAAAACTCGGTTTTAAAGCCATAACTTTAAATTCTTTGTCGCATAATCCGCCAAACGGATTAAGAGCTGGTGATGTAATTATTTTTGGTCGAGAAGACTCAACTCATTCCACTGGAGGTTCGATGGGGCATACCGTCTTCATGCTTAATAGTACAATTGAAGTTGAATGTTGTTATAATACGCCCGCAATGGTTAAGAGAGATTTTGTTGGCTGTTTTAATGACGCTTTAAGCATTTGGATTCCGGGCAGTTGGGCTTATTCCGTTTTTAGGTATGGAGGTTAACTGTGGCTTTTGGTGAAATTCCCTTAATTCCTTTTCGCACAGGTATTAATGATTTGCATTTAGAAGATAATGTTTTTACCGGAACTGGTAAAATATATAGTCCTTTTACTTTATATGAAATTACTAAAGATAAAAAATTCAATTTTCTAGAAGCAAATGAACATGTTTATGTTTCTCGTTTACCACTATACAACAATAAATATTATGTATTTTATTTAAAACAAGATAATGTTAAAATAAAAATTGATACTGATAATTATGCTTTTTTCAAAGATGAAGTTATTTCACAAAATGAAAATGCCTTTGTTTGCTATTACAGTTATTTAAATATTCCGTTTCGTATCAGTAATTTAAATTTAAATTTTAAAGTTTTACCTTTTACCACCCGCAGTTTAGAAGCTAGAGTAGGTAAAATTGAGGGAATTGAATATTCACCGGTGGCTGATTTTGATGAATTACTTAGTTTTGATGATTTACAAGAGTCATTAACTACACAAGATATCAGTGATTTAGTTTCAGAATATTATTATGACAATTTATATTTTAAAGATTTTTTAAATCGTGAAGGGAAATTGACTGATGACGAGTTATCATAAATATTCAATTGATAATTACACCAAAATGTTACAACAGCCGTTTAATTCTAATTTTCATTTGACTGAAGATCAAGCAATGCGAATGTTAACTTCTTCTGGAAACTATGGTCGCTATCGGGATGAATTAAATGCCACTGAAGCTAATTTAAAAAATACTTATATTCCAATTTTAAAAAGTAATTTTAATGGTGGTTATTTTCTTTTTCTTGCTATCTGTGCCAATGAAGGTCGTGGGGCTGGCAATTGGATTAATCACTTTCAAAGTGATACCTCTAGCGACCCGGCACAGATGATGCGAGATGATATTAATTATATTAAAGGTCTTTTAAATTCGGTACAACCGGTAAGTACTTCTGCTCCGGAATGTAATTTTACTGGTAGTGATCATGGAACCCACATGGTAGAGGATAATCCCGGAAGAGCTCAAAGAGATTATAATTCCATGCCTAACGGGTCAATTGGAAAATATTACATGGTTGCTACTTTTGCCGGTAATGCATGGGCTTATGCAGAAGCGTGGTGCCTAAGAAATCAAGGACCGGTACCTTACATTTATTTTGATAATCCTTACGATAACATTATTAATTGGGTTAAAGGCAATGGACAAGATCCTTTAAACGGTGGCGGAAGCTTATCGCCAAGCAATGGTGGCAACTCTGCCAGTGCCAAACCAAAATTAAAAGCTAAAAGCGATTTAGTTTACTGTCGCAGTTTGATTAATTCTTTATTAAATAAAGGCTTTTACGATAAATGGCTACATTGAGGTATAAAAATGAAACTTGTTGCATTAACTGGCACTATTTTATATGAAGGTGAAAACCGTGAAAGTTTAATTAAACAACTATTAATTGATCATTTTAACGCTTTTAAAGATCAAATTAGTTATCAATCAGACGACAATAAAATAATTTTAGGGAGGGATATCTTTGTCTTTGAGGAATGATTACACTTATAATGCTTTAGTCCGGCAATCTGATCGTGAAGTTATTTCTCGTTCGGAAGATTATTTTGCAAATAATTTTATTTATGATTTATTACAAAAAGGTCCCTGTACTTCCCTTCATTATCAAAGAATGCCCACAACTATTGAAGAGTATCGTTGTTATGATGGAAATGTTAAAGCACCAATCTCGTATGATCTGCTTAGTGGTATTAAATTTGGCGAATTAGAGTATAATAATATTAGATATGATGCAATGCTAATAAAATAATAAAGGATTTTTTGCTTAATGGATAATTTAATAACAATTTATAATGAAGTTGTTAACTTTTGTGGAGACGGCTACAATCAAACGATTGTTCTACTTTGTTTAATCGTTATTGATACTTATTTAGGTTTATCATGGCGAATTAAACGAAAAAAGCCCTTGACTTCTAGTCAATTTATTGAAGGGATTGTATTAAACATCAGTGTTTCTTTAATTCCTTCAATCTTAGAGATTTTACAAAATTTTCGAGGTCGTACACCAATTTTAATATTTTTAGAATTTTTAATGACCGTCACAACGATAGTTTTCTTTATGCAAAGCATAATTGCTAATTGGGTATTGACCGGTTATAAAATTCCTAAATTTATTCTCGATTTTGCCCAAAAGCACATTATTAATGAAATTAACAATAAAAAGAATAAGGAGTGACGTGTAAATGGCTAATCCAGCGTATCCTTCATATCCAACGCAAGGCAAAAGGCATTTAACTCAAATAAATCTTTATAGTGGAATCCCGTTTGATCCTACCTTTAAAAATGTAGTCTGGTTTGGCAGTACCGAAAATGTGCAAAAGTACTTACATGAAAATCAACGCAAGTATAATATGCTTCAATTTAAAGTATCTTATCAGAATTTATTAAAGCCAATTCGTTTGCCTTTAATGAGCGCTCACGATCCGAGTTCTGATGACGACACGATGGTTCCTTTTAACGCCCTATTGGATTATAACTATGTTGAAATTATTCAAACAGAAGTAGGACCTGATATTGATGTTAATCGCAATAGTGATCGAGTATTTTTTGGTTTCATTACTAATTATGAATATTTAAATGATGGCACTGCCTATGTTTATTTCTCTCTTGATTTATTTAACACTTATGGTTATAAAGTTGATTTTTCTAATGCTTATATTGAAAAAGGTATGGTTCGGGATTATAAACCACGAGAAGGCGATAAACCGTTAGAATTTACTGATGAATTTAAAGATATCATGAATAACACGGTTGATATTGGTGGTGACGGTGCAACTAATTTAGTCAGTACGGACTTAGCATATTTTATCAAATGGAAATCTTCTGATGGAACTGATAGTTATGTAGAAGATGGTAGTGTTAAGTTCATTCTCTTTACTTTACAACCGAAAGATGCTAAAAAGTCTGATGGGTCTTTTAATGCGATTTATTCGCAAAACCGTTATGCCTTTCTAGCTTATTCGAGCTATGGAACCGTTGGTAATCGTAAAGGGGTTGTTTACTCGATTGCCACTAGAGACGGCAGTGTAGTTTTTAATGCAAACAATTTAACAGTAGCTGATGCTTTTAAAAAGTTATCAACTAATCCCGATCTTGTCGGAACTTCTAGTTTAGTTGTTGACGCTGAATTATATAACTATATCGGAATTGATTATGTAGTTGACGGTAAAACTAATACCCTAATTATGGATGTTGAAAATAAGGGAGTAGACCCGGCTGGTCTTACTTTACAACCTTTATCCGCAACTGATATTAATGTTTTAGTTCAGATTTCAAATACTACTGAAAGGGATTTTAAGGGACAAGTCTCAGCTCCGAGTTTATTTGGTTCATATCATTCAACAGATATCATCGGTGCAATGATGACGATTATTAGCGAAACTTATCCTAACCCTTTTGGTGGATTGTACCCAGCAAAACTCTTTGGATTCCCTTTTACAAAAATTGTCGTAACTAATGGACGAGGAACTAGTGGTTCGTATGACTTTTTGAATTTTGATATGAAAAAAATTGCCGGGGGAATAACTTTAACTCGCTATGGTGGAGTTACTGAAAACGGACAAGAAGTTTATGTAGTTAATGATTATTTGAAAACCGGTCGTGTTAATCCGATTGATTTAAAGTTAATTGTTAATCATGAAAACGCAATGATGATTGATGATACACCTCGAGATGTTCCTTTATATTTAGATAACTATACAGAATTCTTAAATGCTAATAAGAATCAGTTACGAGTTAACCGAGCTAATGCAAAAATGAATGAACGTCTTACTAAGCAAGGTGCTAATATTACCTACAGTAATACTAAGCGAACATTAGATACTGCTGAGAAGCAACAAGCTTATACACAAGATCGTTCTGTTAGTTATAATACGGTAATGGGAGCGGTTAATGGTGCCATGACTGGCGTTAGAAGTTTCTTAAACGGTAATGGCATTATCAGACCACTACTTTCCGGAATCGTTAACGCTGGTGTCGGTGCCGCTGAGGGTTATTATGGCACAAAGTATAAAAATGAAACTGCCATGAACGCAGCGAATATGGGACGGGAAGCCAAAAGAAGAAATGCAGCGACTAACCGAGCTTATGCTACTCGAGTTGCAACTAATAATTATGAAATGTTTATTCGCAGTCAAAATGCGATGATGGCTGATGTCGCCAATCATAATGATGAAATTGCTCATCAAGGCTCGTCTATTGCATTTGACGCTCAAAATGATAACTTGACGATGCATATCCAATTATTTGCTTGTCAACCGACAATTATGTTAAATGCCTTAGTTTATTTTAAACTTTTTGGTTATACCATTAATCGGGTTGGTAACATCAGAGATTACATGTTTAAATGTCGGAAATACAGTTACGTTAAAACCAGTAATGCCAATATTAAAGGCACAGTTAATGAAGCTACAAGAGCCTTCTTTAATGATTTATTCAATAATGGGGTCACCATTTGGCAACCGAACCATGTGCAAGATTTTATTGATATGAACATTAAGGATAATGGTTTTATATAGAAAAATATGTTACAATTAAGATGAATTTATAGTACGAAAGGATTTTTAATAAAATGGTACAAAATAATGTACAACACTTAGCTGATACTGAAGGAACAATTAGAAGCACAAGTTCTTTATTTTCTGGACAAGATCAAACTCGGTTTTACAGTGACCGGGAACGAGATATTTTAGTTAATGCTGATCGGGGAAATCGAACTTTTGGTCAACATTGGGATGACCAACCTACTAGTAAAGTTGTAAATTCTTTAGACTTAGAACGCAATTTATCTAATACTGATGCTAGTGGTAATAGTAAAGGCGCTCCGATTGATAAAGGAGATTATGAGAGTGACAGAAACAAATAACGAAAAAAACGAAAAAGATTATGCTGAGAAAACCATTAATGCTCGAAATATTCTTGAAAACGTTGATCCTGAAAAATTAGTTAATGATGTTGGTTCTTTATATACTAGCTTAGGTAAAGAACACACTGATATTCTAGCTGATCATTTAGAACATATGCAAGATGTTCAAAAAGAAATTGGAGATTTAGCAACTGCTTCTAAACTTCTTAAACAAGAATATGAAGAAATTGAAGCAACCAATAAAAGATTAAATGATACTAATACAAAATTAATGTTTCAACAGCTAAATAATGCTAAATCGAAAGTTACTGATGAACATGAAGACGAATCAGCTAAACTTGACAATGCATTGAAAAATATTGTTGTTCAGGAGGACTAACTAAAAACATGGCAGAACCAAAATCACAATTAGCAAAAGCTACTAGTAATGCTACAGGGCAAAATGTTAATGACTCTGAAGTATTTTCTAATGTAATGCGTTCAATGCCTGCTGATACCGCAAATCAATTGCCTACTTATCGTGCAGGAGACTCTTTTGTTCCTTACGGACAAAGCTTTGTTGCTAATCCTAAGGTATTCTTTTCTTATTTAGATACTTTAGCCGTTAAATATGGCTTAGTATTTATTAAAAATTCCTTAGCCCAAAATAGTTTAAGCTTTTTTAAACGAGGAATCATGCCGTATGGTGGTAAAATCGAATCAGTAGTTTATGATACTATTGAACCAAAATTATATCGTCCTGATTTAATCGATGGTGCAGAAGATCCTTTCGCAACAAATTTTGGTACAGTTTTGGGTGACACTTATGTATTTAATCATGACGTTGAAAGTTCAAATACCATCACTGATACCCAAGATACGATGATGTTTCAGAACTTGACTCAGTTTAACAATTTTGTTTATGGCAAAATTTCACAATTAGTTAACGGCATTATTTTAGATGAATATTATCATGAAAAACTCGTCTTAGCGAAAGCTTATGCCGATAAAATGATTACAGAAGATAAAGCTACCGATTCTAAAGATTTATCTAAGAAAATCTTAAAATGGACTAAACTATTAAGATATTTCAATCGTGATAGTAATGCTAAAGGAATTAACCAAGCAACACAGATTTCCGATATTTGCGTTATTTTACCAGTTCGTTATAACGTTGATATGGACGTTAATTACTTCTCTAATGTATTTAATTCAGAATTAGTTCAAAATGTTAAGGTACATTACTTAGAAGTTGATCGTTTCCCTGATATTTGGGAATATTCAACTGATCATACAGTTGTTCAAGGTGATTTTGATAGCAATTTCTTAAGCAGACGTGAATATAAAATAGGACAAGTAATTAAAGCTGGTAGCATTGCAAAAGAAAATGCTACTGATGCCGTCTTAAAAGTTGATGGTAGTAAAATTGCCGCTGTTATTTTAGACCGTGATGCTTTACAATTATGGGACGCTTTACCGTTGACTCTTTCAACGATTAATAATCCTCGTAAACGTTATGTGAATATTTTTGCTAACAAGAAAACACAAATGATGTTTGTGCAAGCCTTAAACGCTAAAGTAATTTATGCGGACTATAATTCAGATTAGTTATTGCAATAAAATCATTTTATGCTATACTTAATTTAGTCAAGGAATTGACAGTAATAAATATTTTTTTCATTATTAAATTTCCTATAAAACGCATACCATTTAAAAGATAACTCCTTAAGAGTTATTTTTTATTTGCAATTATAATTAATTTTGTTATAATGAAGTTGTTAAAGAAGTGACGTTCTTTAACACAGATTTCTTCAAATTCTATTTAACTCCTTTTATTTAACGATTTTCTATTAAGAAATACGAGAGTTTGGTGTCTTTTCTAAAGTCTTTTATCATGTCCTAAACTATCCGTTGTTTAAAAGAAACACGATAGTTTGGTTTCCTTTCTGAGTGAAAGCCTTTCTCATGTCCTAAACTATCCATTTGTTTAAAAAAGAAGTATTTCACACAATTTAACTTCCTCAACAAAAGGGTGACTCCTCAGGGTCACTCTTTTTGTTTCTCTTAATTACTTTAATAAATATCTTGTCATTTTTAAAAATAATGCTATACTGTAATTGTAAAAGAGACAAAGCCCTTTTACATATATTTTACTTTTGATCAATTCGTGTATTGATCCATTGAATAACCAAATACTGAAACAATATAAATGCTATTTTCCAATTAGTCGCTAAATGCGACTTTTTTTGTAGTATAATATAGGTAAAGAATTAAAGAAAGTAATAAAAATGGACTTATTTGGAAACCCGTGCGGAACAAGCACATGCTATGATCCTGATGATTTTGTTACCAATGGTGTCTTAGATAAAGCTCTCGCAAAAGTGCCTACCGTAACTTTACCTGAAGGAAAAAATATTTTAAGAATCGCTTATTATGAAGATGGTATTACCATTGATTATCTTGATAATGAATGTAATAAAAAAAGTGTAACTTACAAGTTTGGCGCTAAAGGTCCGAAAGGTGATAAAGGGGACAAAGGGGACAAAGGTGATCCGGGACCACGAGGTGTTACTGGTTATAGTGGAAGAACTGGTGTACCCGGAGAAACCGGACCCCAAGGTGAAACCGGACCCCAAGGTGAAACGGGACCCCAAGGTCCAATGGGACCACAAGGTCCGATGGGACCGCAAGGACCAAAAGGTGATACCGGTCCACAAGGTCCTGCTGGTCCTGCTGGTCCTGCTGGTTCTGATGGTAGTAATGGAACAAGTATTGATTTAGGTGAAACTAAAATAAGTAATCCTAAAATGTATACCTGTAACCTTGTTAATACTAAATATGGGACAGTTTTAATGGGTAATGTTATTACTTATACTATGCCAGCATTTAAATATCCAATGGTCATCAGTAATGTTTATCTTCTGTTACCCTTAATTGGCAAAATCTGGTTAAATGATGCGATTGTTAATTTTAAATTAGTTGACTTGATTCATGGACGTAAAATGATGAATATAGAAGATCAAATTACCCCAGTAGACACAATTAATTTACTTCCTAGAAACCTAACTAAAGCGCCAATTTTAGCCAACATAAGTAGAAGTCAAGACACTAACGGCGATAAAATTCTTACAATCAAAGCTAATCAAGAAATTGATAACTCTTTCGGTTGGTCTGCTTACATTCCATTTTACTTTGCTGGCAGTGTACAGGAAAATGGGATGACTTAAGGAGAAGAATAATGAAAAACATGAAAGATTTTGCTAGGCATATCATCAAAGTTGCTAATCAATATGCTGATGGAATTACTAATTTACAATTACAAAAAGTAATGTATTTTAGTATTAAAGAATTTTTAAATGACCATCATCAAAATAGTGAGTTAATTAAATCTTTTTATCGTGAACCTTTTGAAACATGGGACTATGGACCAGTTGTTCCTATTATTTTTGACACTTATCGTTATTACGGTAACATGATTATTTTAGATAAAGGTAAATATAGTTCATTCTTTAAACCATTTGATAAATATATTAAACATAATTTAAAAGAAGATATTTTTAATTTAATTGAGAAAAGTCAAAAACAACCAATCTGGAAGAAACATCAAAATCAAATTTTAGACCATCAGGCTACTTATCAATATCAGATTAAAGATATTATTTTAAATTAACGAAAGGTTATAATGAAAATTGACCAATCTAAATTTATTAATCGCAATTATAATGAATTTACTCATCAAAAAGCCCTCCAACATTATCTAGCAAAAGTACCGGAGTTTTTCGTTGAAGGAGCTTCAAATATTGAAGATATCTCTTATGATGAAGATGAAATAACCATCTCTTATTATGATAAAGATGATATTTTACAAAAAGTTACTTATCCTTTAGTTGGACCAACTGGTATTAAAGGAGAAACTGGTGATAAAGGACCACAAGGTCCACCCGGGGATCGAGGACCTACCGATTTATCTGCCGTTCATGATTATCATGCCGTATATAGTAATCTTAATCCGACAATTATCGCTTCCAGTAAACCCGGTACCAACCACTTCTTAGAAATTAATAATATTCCCTTAAATAATGACTTTCATTACTTATTTTATATCAAAGATGGTATTAAACCTTATGAACATCTTCTTGATTTACAGTTTGTTGATAGTAATAATCAAATTTTAGATTTAAGTAATTGTCGTTTATATGGTAGATTAGTTCTTGTATATTGCGAATATACCGGTACGCAAGTAGCACCTCAAGCAGAAAAAGAAGTTTTCTATTTAGATATGCAATATAATAACAATACCGTTAGCATTAGTAATCTAAATGTTGATCTTCCTCATTACACTAAAGAGAATCCCTTAATTCCCTTTCCTAACCTTCCGGAAACTAATTACTATTATCTTTATCAGTTTCCCTATGAAATTCAATTCTTCATTGACCTCGATTATGCTAATCATTCTTATACCATTACTTAGGAAAAAAATATGTTAATTAAAGACAAAGACTTTTTAAATCATAATTATAATGAATATGTTCATGTTGAGGCTTTACAAAAAATATTAAAATTTGTTCCTAACGTGATTAAACCGGACGGAACTAATATTTTAAATATTGCCATTAGTGACAATAATCTTATTATTTATTACCTTGATAATGAAAACAATCCTAAATTCTTAACTATTCCATTAGGTAAAGAGGGTAAACAAGGTCCTAAAGGTGATCAAGGTCCACAAGGGGAAAAAGGTCCACAAGGTCCTAAAGGTGACCTTTATATTAAAGATTTCACTGAATATACCGCAAAATTATGCACTAAAGTATATCGAGACCCTGATAGACCATCTGATGATGAAATAATTGGCTATCGTCCCGTTAAATCTTTAAAAGAATTTTCTGATAATAATGAAGTCGTTTATCGAGGAGTAGCCTCTTCCATAACCGTTAATGGTAGTTTTTATTATGATAAAGAAGACGATATTTTAATTGGTGGTGCAACTGATTTAACTTTCTTAGCTCGAGGAAATTCCTATCCCGGAGTCTGCGAGATTGGTTTCTTTGGTTATTTTGATAAAGATGATAACATGTTTATGAACAAAAATTATGGTGTTTCACATACTGCCGTCATTACTGGTTATGACACCAAAACAAATACTTATGTAACTAATCAAATGTTTACCTCGGCTAACTTATATGTCTTTAATAATCAGGACACTACTCCTCAAGCAATGATTGACAATTATAATTTAGAAAAGCAACCCCGAGTTGTAACCAACTCAATTACCGGTGGTCCAAATGGTAGTTATAAAAAAGGTTACATTTATTCTACTCAATTTCATATATTTAAAAATAGTGGACTCTCCACTACTTTCGAAGGGATACATCATGTTAATTGATAATCTACACTTTTCTGATAAATTTCTTAAATCAAACTACAGTGACTTTGTGCATAGTGATGCTTTTACCGAACTTTTAAAAAAAGCCCCGGATATTAAATTAACTGATGCAAAAGTCATTGATGAATTAAGTTTCAACGATAATAAAATTACCCTTACTTATATTGATAAAGACAATAATCATAAATCGATCGATATTGAAATACCTTCTGCTAGCACAACTGATAAACGCCTTGACCCTTACATTAACGGTTTAAGTTTATCTCTTTATCGAGAACAATTAGTTCCACAGATCGTTAATGATAACGGGTATTCAGTTGATTTCAATGAATCAGTCATCCTTACTTTAAACAATAACAGCAAACCATTCTTAAATAACTCTGATTTTATGCAGATTTATAACCCGATCAGAATAACAATTACCGTTCCCACCACAGTATCAAGTATTGATTTAACTCAATTCAAAATTCAATTTACTTTAAGACGACAAGGGGCACCAATTCTTACTACCGTAAGTTACCCCTTACAAACTGAATACATTACTTATCTTCATTTGTTACCCGCAACAGCTTACGGTAACAATAAAATAGTTGCTATCGCAAGAACCACTGCCACTATTTCTAATCAAATTAAATTTCCTAACAATTCTCTTAATTATACTGGCACCTTATTTACAACTACTTTCGAAAATCATATTGATAACGATCATACAAAACTAACTGTTGGTCCAAACGCCAATAGATTTGAATATTTAATTAATTATGGTAAAAAATTTAGCAACTGAGAGGTAAAACATGTTAATTAATACCGATATCTTTTATCAAAAGAACTCTAATGAATTTGTCCAAGAAAATGCTTTAAAAGAATTTTTAAGAAGAGTTCCTGAAATTAATTTAGAAGATGCCGACACCATTATTGACTTAAGTATAGATGAGAATAATAATTTAATCATTACCTATCTCGATAAAAACAAAGAAAAAAAATCGAAAAAAATCGTTCTTAATAATGAAGTAAAAGATCCTCGATTAGATGATTATATTGAAGGTTTATCCTCCGGATTATATCAAAATGCTTATAAAGCAATAGCTAATCCTTTACCTAACAAAATGGTGTTTACTGATGCTGAGCTTGCAGGTAGCATTATCACATTAGAAAAAAACAAAAAACCCTTTAATAAATTCTGGTCAACAACTGCTATGTTTTTTATTCAAACACCAATAACGGTTTATGCTAAAAACACTACCGGTCATGACCTTAGTTTTAATAATGATTCTTTACCAGTATATTCATTTATGTTTAAAGAAGTCCTTCCTAGTAATCAAGACTCTTCATATTATGCCGGTTCATTTAGGTATATGCCTGAAATACCAATATATTTAACCAGTAACACAACTTCATTTCCTCAAACTACTGTTTTAACCGGAAAAATAAATTATAATCTTAATTATGTAGATGGTGGTAAACGTGCCTCTACATGGGATTGCAAACTTATACCTTCTAGTAGTGACCCGATAATTGTAAAGAATAATGACGTTATTAGTTTTAGCTTTTCATTCTTACAATAAATAAAGGAGTGATAATGTCTGGTTTTAACTATGGTGATTATGAAAGAAGATTAATGAAATTATACCGCCGGCGAGGTTTAACCAATACCGATGAAGAATCTTTCGGTGGCTCATTTCAACAAGTAGAGCATGAATATTATGCAATGTACTTTGATTACTTTTATAATCTATTAATTAATTTAATTACTTATGATAATTTACCTGATCGAATTGATGGACCTTATCTTGAATTCTGTTTAAGAACTTACGGTTTTGCTCGAATCGGTGGTGCCAACCGCAAAGAACTCAGAGTATTGACTCAATCTAGTAGTTCTGCCGCCACTTCACCAACTTTGGGAATGTTTGGTTTTTTAGTTGATGGTAAAAATGGCACTATTCATGATGATTTATATCCTGAAGACAAAAATAAAGTTCTCAGAATAATTGATCCTTTCACCTTACCTGAAAGAAGAAAAGAAAGAAAAGGCTATGTTAATATCACTAACAAATACGCTTATTATTATACAACTTTAACTTCTAATTTTAATGATTTTAACTTAATTGATCGAGTAGCAAAAACCTTAGCCAAAATAAAAGCTACTGCCAACATGCAAGTAACTCATATGAAAATACCGTTCATGATATTTTCTAAAAACAAAAATCTTACCGGACAAAATGTTTATGATCAATTCAGAAGAGGAAACTACTTAATTAAACTTGATGACAGTATTGGTGAAATTAGTGATGTAATTCAACCTTTTTCACCAAACATCCAAGATTGGCTTCCTTCATTAAAAGCAGAATGGAATAATAATATCTCTGAAATGCTTACCATGCTAGGCATTAACAATGTAGGTGTTGATAAAAAAGAAAGACTAATTACTCCTGAAGCTAATAGTAATTCGCAATTAGTAGAAGCCAGTGGGAACATCTATATTACTGCTCGTCAAAAACAATTAGACTTACTTAACAAAGTATTTAAAACTAACATTATTGCTAAATTTAATCAGGAATCTTACAATAATCTGGTTCAATTAGCCGATAATGTTAATAATTCATTAAATAATTTCGATAATGGAGTTAAAAACGACTCCAGTAAAAATGACCTTGAATCAGGAAAGGAATACAATTAATTGGCTAAATATACTGTTGAACTAGCAGAAATGTTCGCTTCATTCGTTAAAACCGTTCCTGTCTTTGAAAATGAAAGAAAATTATGGATTCACAAATTAGGTAAATATTTTACCGTAAGTGACTTCAATTACTTCAAAAATACTAACTTAAACACACAAATTGACTCCTTTGGAGCCGCATTTATCAAATATGAAGTAGGAAACGTTGCTTTTAATCTTTCAGATTGTTGTGATTTAAATGATGCAGTTTTAGCACAATTTTATAAAACATTCGTTCGTCATTTTTATACTTATGAAATTGGTCAAGAAAACCCTCTTGCATGGGGAGTCTTACTTAGAGGGTTCTTTGATACTTATTTACCAATTTTTGCTCTTGAATATCAACAATTAATTATAAAAAATCAAGCTTTTATTACTAATTTAAACCGATCAGCTACCGCTTCAGGAGCTGAATCAACAAATAATGCTACTGCTAATCAAAATAGTACAACTCAAGGTCATTCCTCATCAATCAACGCCGCCGCAGATACTCCCCAAAACGAACTTAACTTTAAAATAAAAACCGGTGACCCGACTGAAGATTATAACTTCAAATACGCTAGTGATGTTAATGGTGCTAAAGGAAATACCGACCAAACCGAAAAATCCGATCAAAAATCAGATAGTATTAATAAATCAAAAAGTCATGCTCATTCAAATAGTTCCGGAAGAAATGAAAATGTAATGAGCTTAATCTCACAATTAGAAACTTTTACTAACGGACTTTACATCCAACTTTTCGATCGAGCAATGAATTATGGATTATTTATGGATGTATTCTAAAAAAGTATTATAATAAATAAGGAGAGCTAAATAATAACCTTAAATTATCAGACTGTTCATCTTTAAGCAACTAAAGAGCAAAATTCATTTAATTAATTAATTAAAATATGTTATAATTAAGTCAAGGTAATTAAGGCTATTTGTAATAATTTGGATTGCATTGGGTGAAACCAACCTTATTATTTTAGCGACCTAGCATATCGCGCAATAGTTTTAATTACCATTTTTTATTAGGAGTCGCAATGGCAGAAGATAAAAAAGATCAAATGGAAGAAATCATGCATAAGTTACAGTGCATGAGTGGGGTTCCATTAGACGATAATAAACTAGCTAAGCCAACTGAAGATGAATTAAGACAATTCCGAAAAAGTAAATTCTATCATAATTGGTATTGGAGATTTCATCAACTAGGGTTAATTGGTACGATTGATATTCCCAACACAACTTTCGAGGAATGGTTAATTTGGTTTCAAAGATGGGCAGAATTATTTACCGAGGATTATAATCAATTCAAACAATTAGTATTTGAAGCTTTACAAAATGTTGAAGCACCTAAATTAACTACTGGCACACCGAACTTCTTGAAAATTAATGGATACAACATTGATTACATCAACCATCCATTAACTACTAAAACACCAAAATTCTTAAAAGTTGATGGCAATAATATTGATTTTAATGATAGCTTCAGTGAAAATTTGAAACGCTTAATGGTATGGAAACATGCTTCCCCTCTAGATTTTAAATATTTAGAGATGCAAGACCCGGCAACCGGAGCGACTACCATGTGGCAAACAGCTTATCATCCGGAAGACTTTCAGATCGTTCGTCAAGGACGAGTAGTAAATATCTCAGCTTATGTAAAAACAGTGAAAATATTTCCTAGTCTAAAAGAATATAATTTCATGAATGTTACCCAAAACTATTTCATGCCACAAGCACAAACATTCTATTCCGGTACATGGTCAAACGTAACTGTAACTGGAGATGTTTCCGTTCATGGTTATATTTCAGATAACGGAACATTACAAGTAACAACTGGACCATATAATGAAGCATGGAACAACGGATATCTAGAATTCGGATTTTCATATCTCGGTGTAGATTACATTGATCCTAATTTAGAATAATATTTAGAATTGAAAGGTTAAATTTATGGTTAAATACAATTATTCTTACCAGTTAGGTGCTTCTGAGGGTTCACCAAACAAAACAAATAATAAAATCATTATCGCACACGATACTGGTAATAATAACAACACAAGTAAAGATAGCGGAAAAAATGAAGCGTCTTTCATGCAATCAAATTGGAACGGACAAAGAACGGGAAGTCCTGCTTATACACATGCCATTGCTTCATGGGACTGTGTTTATATTATCGGAGAACCCGGTTACGTTGCATGGGGTGCTGGTCCTACTGCGAATAATATTTCACCATTTCAAATCGAACTATCTCACTATAGCTCAGAAGATTTAGCTAAAAGATCATATCATAATTATGTAAATGCTATCAGAGAACAAGCACAGAAATACGGAATTCCCTTAACGCTTGACTCTACCGCAGAAAGTGGTATTAAATCTCATAAATGGTGCTCTAATAAGTATAAAGAATCTGATCATACTGATCCTTACGATTATCTTAAAAGTATTGGTATTACTAAAAAACAATTTGAAAAAGATTTAGCTAATGGATTTAGTACCAATCCTAATGTGGTAACTGTTAACTATACTCCCGGATATGGTGTCAATTCATATAACTTACAGGGAAAACAAAACCTCGGAACTAATAAGAAATTAAAAACTGGCACAAAATGGAAAACATTTGGAGTTTATGTTATTAATAACGTGCCAATGTTTAAAATCGCAAGTTCAGAATATTTACCAATAACTTATACTGAATATAATAAAGCTATTACTGTTAATTACGAACCCGGTTATGGTGTGATGTCATATGATAGTAACGGCAATCAACAAAAAAATTCAAATTATAAATTTAAAACTGGCACAAAATGGAAGTGGGTCGGATTTAAAGTAATTAATTCTAAAATATACTTTCAAGTTTCATCAACTGAATATCTATTATCCACATACATAAATGGTGGTGGATATCAACCTAAAAATAGTGATTAATTAATTAAATAATATTATAAATATAATTATAATTATACTTATAAAATAAGTAGTAAAAATATTTTAAAATATAACAAATTAAAATGTTAGTAGTGGCATATACAAATGCCATTACTAGCATTTTTTGTCCACATAGGTATGCAAAATTGGTGTACACTTTATAG
>JAAOBB010000081.1_pt1 | contig 20123 bp, 20 predicted proteins | sample 7267541 | NCBI WGS metagenome assembly JAAOBB01 (sample SAMN14345205, study PRJNA599270) | viral metagenome | isolation source: viral-like particles (VLPs) isolated from bee gut | host: Apis mellifera | place: Switzerland:Lausanne | collected 2017-01/2018-02 | reverse complement strand
GAAACTGCTGTCGAATTTTACAAAATAGGGTGTATCGGAATTCTGCACTTCATCGAAAGGCCTGTCGGACACATGCGGATCACCGCAAGGGTATATATAGCCCTGCCTTTGTTTGTGCTTGTTTCCCCAACTTATTTTGAAAACACACGCGATTGCGATATGATTGGACAACTTTGATATTTTGTACTAAGCTATGCAATCCACTTCATTGCGAAACATTGCAAATTCATGCTATACTGTAATCGGCTGTCGGATGTTCCGGCAGTCGCTGGATGAAAGGAACAGTATTATGGGTACTGCAATACTGTATATCATATGCGGTGCAATGTTCGCTTGGATAGCGATAGTGTGCTGGTTCGGATGGACCCATAGGAGAAAATGATGAACTGCCCGGTGTGTTCCATGGAATGCGATGAATTGATCGATCTGAAACCATTCAATGATCATAAGGTCTGCCCTGCATGCCTTAAGCAGGTTAAACAGGGCATTGATACGGTGCTGTATGTTCGTAGCACCTATCTGAATGTGCATGGCGGCAATGCGCAGCATTCGTGACGCCTGGGAGCGTTCAGGCCTGACCCAGGCCGAGTTTGCGGCCCGGGCCGGGTTTTCGGCAAGAACACTTAGGCGATACATCAATGCCACGTCGGTGCCGCTGCCGCGCCGTAGGAAAATAGCCTATGTTTCATATGCAGCCACGCATACTCAGAAGCAGCTGTCCAAACGTAATCAGCGTATCAGGGCCACCGCCCAGCGCAAAGCCGAGATAAATAAGGCCAGGCAGAACGAAACGCCTATAGTATTTCGTCGGTTGAACGGTGAACAGGTGACGGTCACCGGCAGGCAGGCAGGCAGGATACGGGCAGCCTATGTACGGGCGAATCAGAACAGACGTCGTCTTGGTCAGCCGCCCATATCGGCTGCAGGTTATTACGGCGATCCGAGCAAACTGCCGGGGATACTGAGACGGTCCCATAGTCTCAAGGCCTTGCGAAAACGACAGTCGGCTGGCCGTGAGGGTTTCAAAAAGTCGATAAAGACCGGTTTGCAATATGCCAATGTGCTGGATGAAGACATCCAGGCCATCATGGATAAGCTGAACAGCATGAGTGACGATCAGGTTGATGAATTATACAGAAAGGCCGTGCAGGAATCGTGGGACATCATCACATCGCCGGTGGATGAAGACACGAAAATGCCCAAGGTGCCGGACGTGAGCGGATTGTTCGCATGGCTGGGCATGAGCAGGACGAGGCTGAACATCAAACTGTGAACGGGATGGGGAATGGCAAGAAAGGGTGCGACCTATTGGGTGGCTGATACCGAGTCGACGGTGCCACCGCAGGAATTGGCCTATGGTGACGATACCAGTATTCATGACATACTTGTGCCCAATGAGACCCATGTGTGGGCCACTTCCCTGACCTGCATAGATGAACCCGGTGTGTATGTCGACAACAACATCGATGAATTCATGAAAAGGATCTATGCCGTCAAAGGCGATATGGTGATCTATTTCCATAATCTTTCATGGGACGCCTATTTCTTCATGGTGTGGCTGGCGAACCATGGCTATACGTTCCGTGACAACCGTCAGGTGCCGGAAGACAAACGGTGGAATGTGAAACTCGGGGAAGTGGTCATCCTATGCAGTGGGACCGGCAGTTTCTATAAAATGGAATTCCGGCTGGCGAACAAGAGGGTGGAATTCCGGGATTCGCTCAAGCTGCTGCCGTTTTCTGTCGATATGATAGGCAGGAATTTCGGGACGGCGCATAAGAAACTGAAAGGCACCGTGGATTATGGCAAGGACAGGCCGGTCGGTTACCGAATGACAGCCGAGGAACGTGAATATGTGAAGAACGACGTGCTGGTGGTTGCCGAGGCCTTGAAGAAACTTGACGACATCACACCCGAATGGCGGGAATGCCTTACCATCGGCAGCATGTGCATGCGGGAATATCTCAACACGTTCTATGGCCATTCACGAAAGACCCGCAGAAAGGCGTTCAGGTTCCGGTTTCCCGAGATCGACAGTGATACCGACGCTGAACTGAGGCAGGCCTATTACGGCGGCTGGTGCTATGTCAATCCGGCGGTGGAAGACAAGGAAGTGGGCGCCGGCCATGTGTATGACGTCAATTCACTGTATCCCACGGCCATGAAAGGGCATATATACCCTTGCGGTGATCCGCATGTGTCCGACAGGCCTTTCGATGAAGTGCAGAATTCCGATACACCCTATTTTGTAAAATTCGACAGCAGTTTCCATATCAAACCAGGAAAATGGCCGTTCCTGCAATCAGGCAAGCATATATGGTCGGAGGAAACACATCTTACGGACAGCCATGGTGAAAAGACTCTAACCCTATGCAGGCCTGATTTCGAACTGTTCATGGAATGCTATGACGTCGATCATCTGCAGGTGCAGAAGATATGGACGTTCGACGCCGTGGTCAATCCGTTCGATCAATACATAGACAAATGGTATGAAGCCAAGCAGGAGGCCGGCAAGGCCGGGAATCGGGTGCTTAGGCAGTTCGCCAAGCTCATGCTCAACAATCTATACGGCAAGTTCGCCCAGTCCCCATTGGGTCACACCAAATGGTTCTTCGTGGATGATGGCTATGTGAAGTCAGACGATTACATCGACGAAAGAACAGGCGGCTACATACCGGTGGGTGCATACATCACGGCCTACGCGCGTGGAATCACCATTCGGGCCGCCAATGAGAACCATGACAGTTTCATGTATTCCGACACCGATTCCATCCATCTGAGCAAGCTGGCCAGGGGGATCAAGGTCGACAAATACGAACTGGGAGCCTGGGACAACGAGAGTAATTTCGACAGGGCACGATTCGTTCGGCAGAAGACCTATGTGGAACTCGACTCGGCCACCCATGAGTGGACCATCAAGGCTGCAGGCTGTCCCGAGGCCTGCAAGACACGAATGCTGTACGAATGCACATGGTTGGACAGCAACGGTGAAGGGCATTATGAACCGCTGCAATACGATTCGGACGGCAACATCACTACCAGGCGTCGTAGTGACGACGCCTTCATCAGGCGTTTCACATACGGGCTCAAAGAGACCGGTAAGCTGAGAAGGGTCAGGGTGCATGGTGGTGTCGAACTGGTACCGACGACCTTTGTCATACACAGAGTAGGAGGAAAACGATGAACACGCCCGAAGTATGGTACAACGACAAGGAATACATGGGCGTGGACCACAAATGGTACCCATGGTATGATCTCAACCGTTTCATACTGTCACGCCAGCCGGTCATAGGGTTCGACATCGGAAGCCGCGGAATAGGCAAGACCACCGGATGGTCGCAATGGGCGTGGGCGACCTGGAGGAACAAGGGTGCCATGTGGGTCGTGCTTGTCCGCAGGCCTGATGAACTCAAGGCGATCAAACAGGGATTCTGGACCTGGCTGCTGACGGAAGGCTGGGAGACGTCCAATGACGGAATCATGTGCAGGATACGCATGGCAAAACCCAAGGACGTGAAGCCGGAGGACTGGATGGCAAGCCATCCATGGCAGCCGTTCGGGTTCTTCCTATGTATGACCAACGCCGTCACCTACAAGCAGAATTCGGCACAGTTCAGCGCCTATCCCATCGACAAAATGCTGTTCGACGAATTCATCCTGGAGGACCCCGCCAAACGTTACCTGGAGACCGAACCCGCACCATTGACATCGATTGCGTCATCGGTGTTCCGCAACAGGCCAAGGCGGGTGACCTGCTTTTCCAATGCAGGTTTCGTGCACAATCCTTATTTCACCTATTACGGCGTTACATCCGGCGATTTTGAAAAAACCGATTTCGTCTGGCGCGACGACGTGCTTTTCCACTACACCCGGCAGCCGTCGCCCATCGTCTATGCGCAGGGTCTGCGCAGCGGCGACAGGGCCTACCAGACCTGGAACCAGTTCCGGGACGTCACCGGTCAGGCGGTATGCGCCAAGCCCAAAAGCTCACGTCCATGGTTCAATCTGGCCAGCAAGATCGCCATGTACAGGGTGTACACCATGCCCTACAAGGGATGGCTCTATGTGGAGCATACAAAAAAACCGCTTGCCAGCATACCGACCTATACGCTCGACCCCTACACCATCGTCAGGAACGGGGTATATGACATGGACACCATACGCATGCTCAAACGCACCCTGCATGCCAATAAACTGCGGTTCGGACGCGATGAGGACAGGGTGGACGTATTCGACTGGCTGTAAGTGCTATCATGATGGTGTCCTTGCCGCCGGTACGGGGCGTGGGTACCGTCCCATTCATGGGCCGGAGACGGCTGGAGACGCCGAAAGGAGCAGCCCTCTCATATCAGGTCACGATCGACGCCCAAGGGACGGATTAAACGTATGACAGGAGTGGACATGGCAGATGAACAGGAAGACCCGAAACCCGATGAACAGGGGCAGCCGAAAGGCGAGGATGAAGCCAGGCAGTACCTTGAGGACCTGCGCAAACAGGCAGGGGCCGGGGATGATGGCGACACCGGGGACAAACAGGATGATACCGGGTCCGACGACCTGCTCAAGAGGCTGAAAAAGTCGGAAGCCGAACTGGAAGTGGGAAGGGCCAAACTGTCGGCTTTGAGCCAGGCCTATGTGGAACTGCTCAAGAACACCAAGAACAATGTACAAAAGGGTCCGCAGTCGCTTGCCGACGTGGATGATCTTCTCAGGAAAAGCAGGCAGGAGAGCGGAACCTATTACAGTAAGGAGCAGCGGCAATGACCGCCAACGAGGATTATCTCAAGGGCATGGCAATCGTAGGGGCCGACATGTCGACCCAGGGCCTGCCGCAGGCGTTGCAGAACGGAACCGTATCCACTTTGCAATATCTGTTCCCCGACCCGGAACGAGCCGTTGCCGATCCAGGGCATATGGATGAATTCAGCGGACTGCTGGCACGAATGGCCGTGCGTTCGGCCATCTATACCTATAACTGGAATTCGCCGTTCGAACAGTTCGTGACTTCACTGCCGAACGGCAATGGCAAGCTGCTCACCGCACTGGACACACCCAAGATGGATACGTTCGACGCGTTCAAGTCCGATCTTCTGGTGCGTGACTACGGCAATCCGCACCAGAAGTTCATTCCACTGAACTTCTCCCCGCGGAAGACCATCAGCATTTCGGCCACCAATCTCAAAACCAGCCTGCTCACCGAGGGCGAGATCAGCACCTATCAGCAGACGCAGACCGATACGCTCACCAACGCCGATCGCATAGCCACCTATATCGCCAACAAGCGTGAGATCGCCAACGCCATCCGCAGCGGCAAGGTGCCCAACGTCCATGTCGACATCAAGGACCCGGCGCACCCCACCGCCGATGAACTTGAGGAGATATCCATACTGTCACGACGTTTCGCCACACAGCTGAGCGTCGTGCCAAGCGCCCAATACAACATGGCCCATGTGACGACCATATCCTCGCCTGACGCCATGCGGGCCTTCCTGGTGCCCAATCTGAACGCCAACATGATGGTCAAGGTGCTGGCGAACGCCTTCAACATGGGACAGACCGGAATCCAACAGCGGATGATCTTCCTTGACGACCTTGGTTTCCCCGACCTTTACATGATACTGGCCGACCGTGAGTGGATCGTCAATGCCAGGCTCATGCGCACCATCCAGGCCATGCCTTTCGACCCGTCCACCCAGAGTTTCAATCTGAGTCTGGTGCACAGGGAGGCCATCGGTGTCAACCCGTTCAAGAACGTGCTTATGTTCAGCGCCAATCCCACCACGTTGGTGGAGAAGATCACCGTCACCCCACCCACGTCGGTCAGCGCACGGATGGAAGCCGACGACGGCAATGTCGTCGACATCTGGGACCCGACCGAGAAAATGCCGCTGCATATCGCCGTCATTCCGCAGGGTGGTTCAGTCACGCCGGACATTGCAGCCTACATGGTCCCGTCGGGCCACCGGACCGACGTATCCAGCGACGATCCCACCAGGCTCAACAAGTCCACCTATGTCGACCGTTTCGACGTGGTCCACTTCCAGAAGAAACCCAAGCTCAAGGAAGGCACCAAGCTCATCTTCCATGTCATCAGCCACGCCAATGACAATCCGTCCAATTCGGTCAAGGATGAAGTCGGCAAGGCCGCACTGACGGCCGACGCGATCCTGACCATTAAGTACAACAGGGACGGGTCCGAACAGACGCCCATCGCCCAGAACAATCAGGACGACCAAGGCAAGTCCGCCAACAACCAGGACGATACGGCACCGGAAAAGTCCACTGCGTGATATAATGGAACCGGTCGTTCGAATCGGCCATCCTTCATCCGGAAAAAGGTCCATGCGTCGCATGGGCCTTTTTCGTATTAGGATGAATACCATGGAATACGGTGAGATGGAAAGCCTGGGCCGGCTGTTCAACAGCCTGGACGACGACGCGCAGAAACAACGGCTGGAAAAGACCACGCCAGGGGACGCCGACTGGCAGGACGAATGGAAGAACGCCAGGACGGTCCTCAAATTCTGCAACGTGCCATGGGACGAGGACTATGCCAACGTCGTCGGATGGCGTGACGACGATCAGCGCGACGCATGGTTCGACAGCCTCAAAGGCGACAGCATAACCCTGGACACGGCATGGAACTACAAAAGCCTGGAAGTCTACAAACCCAGCCTGGGCAAATACGAGGGACAGGTACAGGTGCCCATACCCTACGAGACGGCGCTCGGCTACAATTACCTGGCCGTCACCGCATTCGACCAGCCGTTGCCACAGTACGGCGACTGGCAGCGCAGCCGGTTCCACTACCACATCACCGGAATAAGCAAACTGTCCGGCAGCACCACCGTGCTCACGTTGGAACTGGACGCCTGGACGGAATACATCTGCTCGGCGCACATCGACGGCCTGGACCTGGCACGCGGCCACTGGCCCATGGAACAGATAGACGCGTCCGAATGGCTGAAAAACCCCTTGGAATCATCCATACGCATGTCGGAGCCCGAACCCGACCTTCCCGACGTGAAAAGCAAGGTCACCGGCGAACACTGGTATCCCATCTACGACACGCCGGTCATCATCGTGGCATGCACCGCGGACCTGCAGGATCCCGGGTCCTGGTGGTCGGACGGCAAGGCGCATGACAGCTTGGCATGGTGGGTCGACGACAACCCGGACCATGATCCGTACCAGCCAAGCATTCAGCGCAACAATGAGACGTTCGGCCCATACCCCGTCACCACCGACATAGGCACCGTGGGACGGCAGCGGGTCGGACCGGCGGTATCGGGTTCGGCGGCCCCCGTCACCTCGGCCACATCACTGCAGGAATCGGCGGGAACACTCACACCGTTGCGGTTCTACGCGTTGCGCGAAGGGACATGGCAGGCGTTCCATGACGTTCTGGAGCAACGGTATCCACAGCTGATCTACACCATCAAGGCCGTATACGTCATGCCCGTCCGATTCGTCAGCCTGGGCAAGGGGTTCAGCATTGACGGCGTCAGATTGCAGCCGGTGGGGGTCGACCCCGCCTGGAAGAAACTAGGCGAATACCGGGTGACCGTCGACGGCGTGGGATACGACGATCCGTGGAAAGCCTACGCCAAAATGTACGCCAGCCAGTTCCTGGTGCTGGAAGTGTCCGATCTGCATGGCGGGACGGCCACCATAGGCTGCGAGGATCTGGCCGGAAGCCTCGACGTGTACGCCAGGGCCGCCAACATATGGCCTTTCCTCAACATGCAGGCGTTCATCGACGGGGTGGGCGGCAAAGGCATAGCTGATTACCGGGTGAAACCGTTGCAGGACGCCAGGAACCAGGTGCCGCAGGGGCTGTGGGAGCAGCTCAGCATGACCTGGGACATACCCACCTATGCCGTATACGCCGACAACCGAACCAATGCCGCCATGACCTACGCGCAACGGCGTTACGAACGAGACAAGGCCAACAAGGACTATCAGCGTGGCATGTCGGCGGCCGACGTCGCCTACCAGAACGGTCTGAACACCACGCATGCGGGAACCCGCGACTCACTGGCCACAGCCGACGCCGACTACCGTTCAGGCACCATCAGCAACGACACCACCTACAGCAACGCCGTCACATCGGCCAATGCGGCGCTCGCCAACGAGCAGGCCAGCACCACCACCGCCCGGGACAACACGAACGCGTCGGCCGCCACCAGCCTGGCGAACGGCAACGCGTCGGCGGCTACCGTGCAGGCCGACGGCAATGCGACGGCAAACACGGATGAAAAGAACGGCAGGCAGAATTTCGACTTCACCCATGATTCCACGCAGCGTGGCATAGACTATGACATGATGATGAAGACCATAGAACTGCGGTATGTGATAGCCGAATACCATCAGGAGTCCACCTGGCTGAACGAACGCAACAACACGGTCCACGGCTACGCGTCGGCGTCCATACCGGCCGGGTCGGGGTTCCAGATGGTCGGCCACCAGATCAAGACCTGGCAGGCCAACCACAGGACCAACAACGAGCAGGGCCGCGTATCCGACCCGGCCAGTGGCAGCGTACCCAAGCAGGCCAGCATGTCCATGTCGTCATCCGGCGTGATAGGCGACGACGCGAGTTTCTCGGTGAACGGTTCCACACCGGGCGGTGACACCCTCGCCCTTGGGATATGGACAGGACAGCTGGTGGCCCAGGAGGCCATGGCGAACCTGCAGATATCCACCCGGTTCGACTGGAGCCATCAGGCGATAGACTTCGCCAGCCAGCAGGCCGAAAAGCAGTACCAGGACACCCTGGACGCCACCGTCGGCTACAATTCCAACCAGAACGACCTGACACGGGACAACAACAAGGACATACTGGAACGATCCATCGCCACCAGGCGAGGCAATCTGTCCAGGGATTATGGCACCGCCACCGGAAACAACAGCCGGACCTACGGTACCACCACCGGCAACGCGTCCAGGTCCTATGCGACAGGCATGGGCAACGCCCAACGGACCCGCGACACGAGCGTAGGCAACGCCGGCCGCACCCATGACACGCAGGCCGGCAATCTGGCGAGGACCAGCAACCTGCGGCAGTCGTCGGCCTGGAAGGAAAACCGGGTCGGGGAGGCCAACCTCGCCAACGACTACAACCAGGCCGTATACCAGGCCGAACAGGCAAGGGCCATCGCCAACGGCGGCATAGACGCCAGGCTCGCAGCCTCCTATGCGGGGACACCAGTGGAAGTGGCCCACGATTCGGGAGACGGCACCGTCGACCAATACGCCACCAGGGGCGTCGACATCAGGATACGACGACTGTCCAAGGCCGATGAAGCCCAGGTTGGCCGGACATTCCAGCGGTATGGGTACCGCATGCCGCCCAACACCTGGGTGTCCGATCCGAAACTCACCCTGCGGGACAGGTACACCTACTGGCAGGCCAGGGACGTGTGGCTCAGCCCGGACCGCATGAGCGAGACCGCAGCCATGTTCCTGCGGCGTATACTGACTGACGGAACCACCATATGGACCAATCCCGACACCGTGCTGAAAGGCGGTCTTGAATAATGCCGGCAAGCAAAGCAAGGAAAGCAAGACGGCAGGCGCAACGGCTTGCCGAATACTCAAAGGCCATCGGAGCCGAACCGTACCTTGACACCAACACCCTGAACCGGGTGGTCACGGCAAGGGACAACTACGAGCAGGGCTGGACGGCCGAGATATACGCACTCGCCATGAGCAGGCGGCACTGGACCGGACTGCCCAACGGTGTTTCCGAGCGTTTCCTCGAGAAACTGCTATGCCTTGACGGCTGGGCGGTCATCTACCAGGACGGCAAGGTCAATGGTGAAAAGCATTACGCAGCACAGCGACTGGGAACCCTTTCGGCGTTCGACAGCCAGGAGGACTGGCCCATGGTGTTCGGAACCGGGGCCGACGGAAGCATGAGCAGAATACCGCTTACACCCGCCAACTCGGTCATCGTCTACGACAACATGGCACGCATACCCCTGACCACCAGGGTCAGGCAATGGGCCAGCGACCTGGCGCAGATCGATCTGCAACGCTCGCGCAACATAGCCATGCAGAACGCCTACAGCCTGCTCTACGTGGACCAGTCAAGAATCGAGGACGCGAAACGGATCGTCCGCAACCAGAACACGGGAATCTTCGGGGAGATCGCCATAGCCGACAAAGGAACCGCAGGAGCCCAGCCCATCGTGCCCGGCACCATCCAGACCGGTGTCACACCCATCATGGACAAGCTCACCGTATCATTGTCGGCCAAGCTGAACGAAGTGTACTCACAGCTGGGAATAGAGTTCATCGCCGTGGAGAAGCAGGAGCGACTCATCAACAAGGAAGCCACGGCCGGCCAGGACATAGTGAACAGGCACAGGTACTATTATCTTGAGGAAGCCAAACTGGCGGCACGGCAGATGAACAAAATATTCGGCACCGACTGCAACGTGTCATGGAACAGCGTCAATGAAAGCGGGGAGAACGATGGCGACATCACCACTGAAGCCGATCAGACCCTGGATCAATGAGGATGCGCAGTTCCAGGACATCGGCTATGAGAGCACCTGGGCGAAACCGTCCCTGCTGCTCACCCTGGACAGGGAACAGCTGACGAAACTGCAACCCATGATCGACACGGCCATCATGGACCTTTACGCCGACCGGTACATCGCCCTGCACCCGTATGCGCGATGGCACCGGCTGTTCGACACACGACTGCGCATGCTGGTGAACCGCTGGGGCCCCCAGCTGGCCCAGCTGCTGGACATGCAGGGCGTCAGCCTGACCGACGGCGGCAGTGTCGGCCACAAGGAAAAGACCGTCGAATCGGACTACCCCAACACGTCCATCAACCCGGACAAGGAAGCCTACGCGTCCCATGCCGACGATCATGTGGACAACCGGAAGACCCGGCTGGGGGCCATGCAGGCCATATCGGCCTTCAATGATCCCAACAACCCATACCAGGACCCGATAACGGCGATAGCCAACGGCATGGGGACCATGTTCTCAATGCTGGTCTACTGAAAGGAATAACAAGATGGCAGACGATCTGCGCAGAAAAGCCTGGCGCGAACGCACAACCCCGCACGGCGAACGCTGGGACTACCCCGACCCCAACCGCGTCCAGGGGCCGAAAGGCGAGAAGGGCGACGCGGCCACCGTCGACGTCGAATCAACCGTGACCCTGGGACCGGGCCAGGCGGCACGCGTCGACAACCTGGGCGACCAGCATAACGCCAGGCTGCGGATCTACATCCCGCAAGGCCAGCAGGGCCCGCAGGGGCCGCAGGGCATACAAGGGCCGCAGGGCCCCACAGGCCTTGGCCTGGTGTACCGTGGGCATGCCGACAGACCGGAGAGCCTGCCGGCTGACGGCAACACGCAGGGCGACTATTTCTTCGTGGGCGACAGCCAGACCATGTACGTGTGGACAGGCAGCCAATGGCAGGCCACCGGTGCGCTGCGCGGCGTCCAGGGCCCACAGGGTCCGCAGGGCCTTGACGGCCCCAAGGGCGACAACGCCACCATCAAGGTCCATTCCACCACCACCGGCGAACCCGGAACGCAGGCCAGCGTCCGCAACGTGGGTTCCATCATTGACGCCGACCTTGATTTCGTCATCCCCAGGGGCGACAAGGGCGAGACCGGCCGGACAGGAGCCACAGGCCCACAGGGCCCACAGGGCGAAATGGGTCCGCAGGGCATAGAAGGGCCGCAGGGACCGCAGGGACCCGCCGGACTCGGCCTGACGTTCCGCGGAACCCGTCCCAGCGTGGACGCGCTGCCTGCCACCGGACAGCAGGGCGACTGGTACCTGATCGACGGGCACGCCTGGGTGTGGGGTGGCGCAAGCTGGATCGACGGCGGCGACTTCCGTGGCCCGCAGGGGCCCCAGGGTACCAAGGGCGACATGGGACCAACCGGCGCGAAAGGCGAGGCCGCCAGTATCCGGATAGGGACCACCACCACGCTGCCCCAGGGGTCCAACGCCACTGTGGAGAACATCGGCAGTGCGACAGCCGCCGTCCTCAACTTCGGCCTGCCCCAGGGCGCCGACGGCAGGCAGGGACTGCAAGGCCAGCAGGGTCTGCAGGGCATACCCGGACAGAAAGGCGACACCGGGCCCATGGGGCCAAACGGTCCGAAAGGCGACAAAGGCGACAAAGGTGACAAAGGCGACCCGGGCCCCAGAGGCAACGAGGGTGCGCAGGGGCCACGAGGATACGGTTTCTATACCGGCACCGTGCAAAGCACCGACGGCCATAACGGCCTCGTTCAGCTGCAGCAACTGACACCCAGCCCGGTCAACGCACTCATCACAGGTGAGACGATCATCGAACCCGATGGAAAGATATGGAGGGTCATCGGCAACGGATCAAGCGAATATGCCAACGTCATCAACACCGGCCACACCTACAAGGGTCCACAAGGGCCAAAGGGCGACAAGGGCGACACCGGGCCACAAGGCGTCCAGGGCGAGAAAGGCGACAAAGGCGACAAAGGCGACATGGGACCCAAGGGCGACACCGGGCTCACCGGACCACAGGGTCCGGCGGGCAAGGACGGCGACACCGGGCCACAGGGCGTTCAGGGCGAGAAAGGCGACAAGGGAGACCCCGGTCCGCAGGGTCCCGCAGGCAATGACGGGGCCAACGGCCTGGACGGCGCCACCGGACCACAGGGACCGGCAGGCAAGGACGGTGCCATCGGTCCACAGGGTGTGAAGGGCGACAAGGGCGACAAGGGCGAGACAGGGCCGCAAGGTCCCGCAGGGCCACCGGTCAGCAGCCTGGTCTTCCATCGCAACATCCTCAACAGGGGCGGTGCATACTTCCGGGTCATCTACACGGACCAGATCATGCAGGTCGACTTCGAATACCATGGCGGCGACAAGACGGGCATGGTGGAAGCCAAGGCCGCCTTGGCCGGATGGTCGTCTTCCGACATTTCATCCCTGCTGCCCTGGCTGAAACGGTTCAACAGCGGTGACGGCAACATCAGCAGCGAAACGGTCATGCCCCTGTACTATACGCAGGCAGGACACGGTCCGGTCTCCTGCGGTGCACTCACCATACCGGGAAGCAGTTCGGCGTTCACGACATGGCCGGTGGAGGGCACCAGCCCCGAACTGGACGACACGCCGGCGAACATCCGTGGAAGCGTCGTCATATTCCAACGTCCGGAGGTGGCATGATGGTATACGGTTTCCTTCCATTCAATGTCTGGTCCGGCTACCAGCCCGACCAGGGATACTATGTCAGCCAACCGGCGACCCTCGGCCAGCTGAACCATCTGCGCGCCTACGTGGAATACCTGCGCAATTCGGTGAACAAGTGGGCCGAGCAGGTGGACGGCCATGACGACGAATGGCAGCAGATCGAGGACCGGCTGGACCGGGCCGAAAGCCTGCTGAAACAGCATGACGGCGAGATAGCAGCCGGCAAGGTCGACGTCGGCAAGCTGAACGCCCTGGTGAACAACATCAGCAATGCACTCAGCAATCTTATCGGCCGGGGTGTGGTGAATGGCGTGATATTTACCCCGACCGACCATGGCTGGCGCACCACAGTAAGCGGCCAGCCTGCCAGCGCCCAGCATGAAGTGTCCATTGAGGGCGACGACAGCCTGCCCATGGTCGTCGAACAGTCGGACGGCGTCACCCGTATCCGGGCCACCGTGAAAGGCGGCACCCAGGATCTGGCCCGTCTGGGGTATTCGGTCGACGAAAACGGCATAACCCTGGGCGTCACAGGCCGTTCCATCCATGCCTTGCAGGTGCATTCATCCGACGGCACCGTTAATCCGACATACGGCGCCAACAACGAGACGGCGTTCATCAATCTGGCCGAGGGCAAGGCGCTGACCGACTACAAGAACAGCACTAATGCCAGGCAGACGAAAGCAGAACAGCAGACGGCCCAGCTTGCCGAGCGTATCAAAAAGCAGGAGCTGCGCGGCACGTTCGACGGGATCGCCACGGCAGCCACAGCCAGCGGCTGGGACATCAGGATAGGCACCGCCGACACGGATGGGACCACGACAGGCGACTATTCGGCCAAGCTGAATCTGCTGGGCGATGAAACCGTCAGCGTTACGCCCAACAGCAGCGACCCGAGCCTCATGCTGCATGCGGCCGACCAGCTGCAACGCCTGCCGGTCCTGCTTGCCGACGTAAGGCTGACCGCAGTGGACGGGCATATCCGGCTTGTGCAAAGCGGATACGACCCCAAGACCGGCCGGACCGTCGACCCTCAGACCGTCGGCAACGTCGGGGTTTCAGGTTCCGATACGGTTACCGTGTCCAACACCGATGACGGCCTGCATGTGGACGCCACGCCGGCCGTCAGCCAGGCCAAGGCCTACACGGACCAGCAGATCGCGGCATTGCAGGCGACGGTGGAACAGCTGCAGGCCAAGGTCGACGGGCAGGCCCAGACCATCGGCAACCTGCAGACCCAGGTGGCCCAGTACAAGGACGTGGCCGACCGTTCCGTCACGTCGGCAAGCCTGGACGTGGTTCCGGCCGACAACGGCGACCCTGCCGCGTTCATGCTGCGTGTCAACCTCTACAGCAATTCCGGAGCCTCGGTGGCCGTCCTGCCTGCGGAGATCAGGTTCATCTCCCAGCGGAACACCATCGACACCGGCGTGCAGATAAACGGACACACGGCGACCGTGGGATTGGATACGAAGTGATACAATAGAAAACGTCCTGCCAAGGATCAACCAACCCGGCCGCGTCCCCCCCCCCCTTCAATCCGCGGCCGGGTTTTCCTATGCCCGTCCCGACCAGCCGTCACGGGGCGACTGGATATTGAAACAGGTCCCCAGGAACGCCGTTACAGCGGACAGCACCGTCTGCCACTGGTCCACCTGAGGCCAGCCCAGTTTGGGTCCCACCACGCCAATGAATGTGACCAGGGCCGGCATTACCGTACCCACCACCCACATGAGCAGCGTATAGGCCTTATCGGACAGCCATGGCGGCTGCCCATCCGCATGCTTGCACATCACACATCACCTGCTACCAGTAGAGGGTCTCGCCCGGGTGGATCACATTCGGATCACCCGACCGGTACCCGTGTATCGACGACATCGGCACGCCATGCCTTGCTGCGATGGACCACACCGTGTCGCCGGCCACCACGGTATATCCGCCTGACGACTGCCCTGACGTGCGCAGCGTCTGACCAGGGTAGATCGTGTAAGGTGGCCGAATGCCGTTCAGCTGGGCAAGCCGCGGCCAGGACATGCCCACCCTGGGTGCTATCAGGCTCAGACAGTCCCCGGACCGGACCACATAGGTTCCACCCGACGGTGCGGGAGCCTGCACGGGCGGGGCGACAGGTCCCACGGCATGTGCCTTGGCATATTTGTTCCAGGCGGCAAAATCGCCATAGAATTCCGATAGATCCACGCCACCTGGCCAACCGTACACCCGGCCATGGGAAGTGTACTGCCACATGGCCGCATGCGGCCAGTTGCGCAGACGCCAGTAGGGTTTCGGCGCCTGATCCTTGGTGAGCACGGTGTTGTAGTACCAGCCGCCGGCAAGCCACAGGCCGTAATCGCCTTTGACGACACCGGACCAGTCGTATCCGTTCTCGGTGGAGAGCGACATGTAGATCATCGGCTTCACGCCATACGCCTGCTGCACGATATCCAGCCACTGCCTGGCCCAGTCGGTGCGCCACGGGGTTTTCGGCTCCCAGTCCAGGATGGGCATGACACCCTTGCCGATATAGCCCCGGGTGTTGGCGACGAAAAAGTCGGCCTCCGCCTTGGCCGATACGGAAACGTCGGCAAAATGGTAGACGCCGGTGGCCTTGCCCAGCCGCAGCGATTGCTGGACCACACGGTCGCAGTCCGGGTTCACATACCGGTCGCCCTGCGTGGCCTTGGCTATGACGATATCCGTGCCGGCCGCACCGACATCGATACCGGTCTGATGGCTGGACACATCCAAGGCGCTCATGGCATGCGCAGGCGTGGCGGCGAAAACAAGCAGCCCCACCAGGACGGAACCCAGCAGCGCATGCAGTATGCCGCGATTGCGTTTCATAAGGCTTCCTCTCATAAAGAAAGGGCATGAGGCTCATGCCCCATGCCCTATTCTACCGGTCGCCGTCAGCCGACCACCTTGAGCAGCTTCATCTTGCCTCGCCCGGTCTTGGTCTCGACGATCTGAACCTTGAGCTTCCCGTCAGGCCAGTGGTCCGGCGTGCCGTAGGCGGCGAGGATATTGCGGACGCTCTTGGCGATCCCGTGCGACTGGGTGAACCAGCCCTGCCCCTTGTCGTCCAGGAACACGGTATCGTCCGTGGGCGCGTTCTGGCCGGTATCAACTCCCGTGATGGGGTCACGGACCGTACGGGTGCCCGGTGTGGATACGAACCCGACGATCGTCAGGGTGTCACCATTATGATCGGACAGCGAATTGGCCGAATTCAGCGCATTGAACTGATTCGCCATGGCTTCCGCAGTGGTCGCCTGCGGGAACGACCTGATGGTGTTCCCGTATACGTTGCCGGTGGAAACATCCTCGATCTCGCCGGTCTGCCGATTGACTACTTCATTTCCTGCCATGATATGGCTCCTTTCATTACTTCACTACTTCCGCATTGCCGAAAAATATATCGCTCGGGATGGAATAGGTATGGGAACTCACACTAACATCGGTTATGGCAATCGATGGATCCATAAGCTCCCTGCGCAGCCACAGTTCAGCGCTTCGGGCCTGCCACCGTCCCTTGATGAAAGCCTGATACTTCTCAGGCTTGCCGCCCTTGACGCATGTACCCTTGACACTGGTAACGCTTACTTTTTTCTCTATAGTGCGGCAATTCAGCACGTTGTCCAAAATTCACCCCCAATCGCAAGGTCACAGAACATAGTATAACACACATTCAGTCGAAAAGCGGTACATTGCCAAGACAATGGCGTTTGTACAGGTCAATGAGTTCATCCATGGTCAGCGTTTTGAACGCCACGCTGTCGGCCACATCGGGCGCCAGCACCACCAGCGCGTTCTGCATGTAGCGCCTGGCTTCCCATGAGCCCGCATCCATCGTCAGCCTGCCCAAATGCGAAAGACGTCGCCTGCGCGAATCACGCTCATGCGGACCCGCGCAGATCATCAGGTCCACTGGAGGATCACCCGTATGCACGCCATCCACATGCCAGGGCATTTCAAACAGAAACCAGTGCTTCCGACCATAACGTCTAGTCATCGGAACCATCCAGGCTCGGCAGCGTATCCTCAATGCTGCTCATGGCACCATCACGGATCTCAATATTTCGCATGGTCCAGTCACAGGTGATATTCACCCTATGAGGCTTGCCAAGAGCACAACCAGGGTGCTGCCTATACCAAAGCGCAGGCACATGCCCCTTATCCAAAGGAATATCCTTAAGATCATTGAGGAACTTGCCCGTCAAAGCCAGGAACCCTTTGGACGTCACAATACCATCAGGCCTCAGCCCGTCAGGCGTCCGTTCGGTCCCCACGAAACGAGGACGCCCATACTTGCGGTTGTCGAAAAACAGATAACACTCGGCATAATGCCCTATTTCATCGCGTGAATACCCCTTCTGCGGCAGCACATTCAAAGCGTCAAACATGTCACAGTAAAACACCGGATAGCATTCAAAAAATTCATCAATCACAATCTCATGGACTTCCATTTTCGTTTCCCTTCTGTCGACCATGGCCGTCGTCCAGCCGTAAGCAGCCAATACTACGGCAACGGCCCACATCCAATCAGTCGACATTGACTTCACTTCTCACACGATACGGAAGACTTATCATAATCCTGTCCTCCCGATCATAAAACATCGCATTCACGGAACCATCCTCGACCTTTTCCAAAGGAATGCCGGTCAGCGTATTCAATACAATCACACCTTTTTCGGTGATTATTACGCTATTGCGCATTAGCACTACATCGCCCAAACATGATTCGTCCACCAATACATCCGCATGACGATACTTAAATCCATGTGGGGTGAAAACCATCAGTGGCCGAAAAATCAACTGCTGCAAACCCAATTGACGTTCCCTGCATAAAAGCATATGGACCCTGGCGTCACTGTTCATCTTCATCCTTTTCCTCATACACATCAAACGCCTTAGCAAACACAAGGCCGGAACACACAATCGACTTAATCCACTCCAGCACATCATGTCTTTCAGGACTGGTATTCACCATGGTGTCAGACATCAGATCATAAAGTTTTCCATCTGCCATGACAAAAGACAGTATCGTTTTCTTGAGTTTCCAATCGTAAAGCTTAACCGTATATTCGATATCCGTAACCCGGTGCAATCCCTGCGGTGTATACCGATAAAACATGGGAGTGCCCACAACAACCGAATGACAATAAGCTTCAGCAGCCAGATACTTCAAAGACGAATACACCCTCAGCACCTGGTTGAAAACATTCGTCAAGTCATCATTTCCATCCACAAATGCTGCAGTCACCCCACCCATGCTGGTAGGTGCGCACCTGATAATCTCATGGCCGAAACGGTCCTCAATAATAACGCCTGCATAATCCATGACTATTCCTTTCAATAAGACCGCCGACCTAAGCCGGCGGCCATGTATGATTCAGCAATTATCCACTACGATCACCATTGGTATCTTCACTGTTTCCGACTTCTTGCCTTTTGGATACCAGGTACATATAAGTTCATCTTCGCCTATATCGCCAAAATTCTGACCAATTGGCGTCATATCAAGTACACCTTTATCGGTCACCAGATAGGAATGCAATCTACTGCCGGCGTCACGCATTTCGCGATAGGTCACCAGGTCAGCAGCGAATGCCTCAGCCAGACCCGAAAGTCTTCCTTGCCCCTCTCCCACCACAGTGCCGTACTTATCGCCATTAATGAACAGATAAGACCGCAACCAAGAATCATCATCAGAATAATACTGATGGCTGCCCTTGATATTGCATGACATGACTACGCTATAGCCAAGACCTGCCAGCCTGGCGCGCTCACGATACATAATATCGACTTCGCAATTGTCAGCCACATCATAAGTGCTCAGCAACTCCACAAAAACATCAGGGTCCAATGAATCAGGACTGATATTTTCATCCTTGCAAGCCTCATATATGGCATTCACCAATTCATCCATATTGTAGGTGTTTTCCAAATAATCGTCTATGTCGATATCATCCGGAACCACATTGCTTTCGGATACATAGTCGGCTATGACTTCTCTGATCGTGGTATTATTGAGTTCCATCATATTGCCTTTCTGGTGTCAGCAACCAATTCGCAAGGGATATTCACACCACGCTCTTTATCGCCTTGCACAAACACAGCCTTGACAAACGACCGCCTGGCACTTATACGGTTGATATCCATATGATTGTCAGGCGTAATATCGATAATGCCCTTACTGGTGACGATCACATCATCCCAAACACCATTCACATCCTGATGTTCAAGACGCAAGGGGTCGCCATATTTGCGATTGTCAATCATCATTCTTTGAGCGAGCACCCTGAAATTAGGGTCCTCAAAGTACAATTCAGGCATGGTTTCCTTATCCCATTGCCCTACAACGACAAAGCCACTAGTGGATAACGTATGTACATATTCGACAATGAACGGGACCATACGATATTCGCAATGCCACAGGACGTCAACAAAATCATCCTGATTCAGCTTGTCAGGAGATATACCGCCAGCCCGCATGCAAGCCTTATACATCTCACTGCAGACCTTATCCATATCCCACTGACTATTGCAGTATTCCTCAGTGCTCTGATCGTCCTTGAGCAGATTACTATAATCGACATAATCATATACAGCCTGCAAAATAGTAGCATTGTTAAGCTCAGTCATCATAATTTCCTTTCATCCATGTATCTTTCTTGATACATTTATAATATACAACATGAGTAAACTAGACACGCCCGGATTAATGTGACTTCTTAATTGAATATGCTACAAGCATAAATATTTAATATACCACAAATGTGTTAGGCATTCACATCGCACCATTACTTCGCAACATCATGCACATATCGCACACATGTCGTTTTACACAGCTACTTGGGGAAAACGAGTGAATTCAAAAGCGGTATATATATCTCTGCTTTTGAAT
>JAAOBB010000168.1_pt1 | contig 20376 bp, 15 predicted proteins | sample 7267541 | NCBI WGS metagenome assembly JAAOBB01 (sample SAMN14345205, study PRJNA599270) | viral metagenome | isolation source: viral-like particles (VLPs) isolated from bee gut | host: Apis mellifera | place: Switzerland:Lausanne | collected 2017-01/2018-02 | reverse complement strand
GACTTCTGATTTGACAAATTATAAAAATCAGATTATCTATTTTACTAAAACCTTAACTATAAAATATGAACCTATTGTAGAAAAGTTAAACGATATTGTTGTATCAAAAGGCGGAACTATTGATATTGAAGACTATACAAGCTGGAAATATTATAAAAATATTCAGGGAGAATATCATCCGACCGATACATTGATGTATATAAACTCTCTTGATACTGGAGAGAAAGTTCTATTTTCAAAAGAGACTCTTGATGCACATGTGAAGACGAGAACCTATTATAGGTTCGATACGATCTATTATACCGAATTATGCAATAGATATCCAGATCAGATAGATCTGATCAAAAATATTCTATATCCGTGTGATGATGTCCACAGAGCCTATTATTCCAAGAATTGCACTATTTTAGGATATGACAAAAAAAATGAATATCTTGAAAGCACCGAGCAGGAATATCTTATTTCCAAATTACAGGAGTTTCTGACCTATATCGATACCAGATGGTATTACGATTTTTTGAAAAATGAAAATTATTTCTATTGGGCATTCTGGGCATTGCTTTGGTATATCATCCCAAATCTTCTATATGCGTTCAGAGTGGAAGCTATAAAAACACCATATGCACATACCTGGCATATATGGCAGTATCTTATGTCAAAAGGATTGGATGATTATTCCGATGCTCTTGATAGAGACCAGACGATGTTTCTATACAAGAATATTGACTATATCATGCAAAATGTTGGTAAACAGTCAACATTGATTATTCTTGTTGAAAATCTGCTATCGGTTTTGGGAGTGGGTTTGTATGGTAAGGATATTGAAGAGCAGACCGCCACCAAAAGAGATCAATCGTTGTTGACTCCTGAATACACTCCTTTAAGGATTCCAACATTAAATGCCGAATTAAGCTATGAACTGACTGCTGAATCAACACAGACATTAAATTACAGATTATACAATTCAAATCTTGAAGTGAATAACAGTAATGAATGGGTCAATGAGACAGATATAAAAATAGGAAATGCATTAATCAACAGGACAGCGACAAAGTTTCTTGAACTCAGGATGCTTAATAAAAACAAGAAATACGCTGAACTGTTTTTCAAATTCATGTTTGAGACCCTGATATATTGTGCCGATCTTGATATCTACAATCCAATGATTGAGTTTGTTGAACCGTTGAGTGGAACCTATGTTTCCTTAACTGTCAAGGAAGCTCTTGTCTTGCTTTATTATGTTCAATGCAGGATCTATAGGGAAATGCCTGTTGATATTCCCACGAAATCATATTATTCAGTAGCTTTCAGTAAAGATCATGCGGAAATACCATCCAAATATAAAATCCTTGGACAGATCTATGAGGTTGAGTCATTTATTGATTTGAAGAACTTTTTGAATTATCAAAAATATCCTTTCATAATCAAGCACGCAATGGATTTTTCAGATTTTGCGTCATCACTGTTTATAGACAGATTAAACCAGAGATTCATTGCAACCTCAACAAATGACTATGTTACAAGAACAATCGTTTCAAGAATTGGAAAAGAGATCTGGCTGCATGGATTGAAACCTATTTCATTATCACCCTATAAGACATATGATCAATGGTTTAGTGCCAACAATGAATTTTATGAAAAGGTTATACAGGTATTGGAGGGCCTTCCAAGCAATCAGGAAGCGTATGTCAATTTCAATGATATTCTCGTAAATGCCATAATGCCCCATAATGATCTTATGTCAAAATATGGAAATTTCACGGTTACGACCAATCGATACAAAAGATTGAAGGAATTATTGACGCAATTAACAAGTTATAATATAGTATTTTTAGATACAGAAAGTGTTACAAGCACATATCTTTCTGTCATAGGTGGATCTTTCGATCCCTATAAAGTTGATTTTGAGGATACAATATCGATCATTCAAGGTATATCCATATCCAATACTGATGACAACATTACTGATTCCATTCCACAACATAGAGATTACGCTTACGATATTTCCGATACAGATATCAATTATGATTCCATAAAGATCGGGTTTGATGCAAAATTCAATTCAGATATGGATGAATGTAATTCTTTTAAATTTGATGGTGATACTGTAGTGACCTCTCAAGAAAATATACTTGAAGATAATTGTGTCCACATACGAAAATATTTTAAATTCAAAAGTGATGAAAGTCTGGTAAAATAAAATGACTAATGTTATTACCCCACAGAACGTGATTCGTTATGTCAACAGAACATATATCGGTCAACAACGAGACATGGATGCCATTACTGGTTCTTATGATCCAGCAGATTTTGACACCAAAACTGCAATCAACAATAACTATGAGGTGTTTCCAAACCTGTTTCCAAAACAGACCCCTCTCCTCAAATATTTCATGATGGGGATAGGTGGAAGACGAAATACGAACAGTGACACCAAAACAGCTCCAGTCCCTGTCAGCAGGGCGAATTTGGGGCTTTATAGGCCTATTCCATTTCGGTGTGTCCCTATAGAAAACGATTTGACTGATCAGGATAGAGAAAATTACAGATTGAGATATGTTTTCAATGCAAGTAATGGACAGCGCATGGTTGCGTATTATGCCAAACTGATCAGTGGTATCGATTCAAAGACAATCTTCATTTCCTCTTCAAAGGATGGAGATCGTGAAGTTGACTACACACCAGATTACAGTAAACTCACTCCAACTCCTCCAGACATTCCCATCAATGGTGTTGTGGAAGACAATATCGGTAATGAGGTAACTGTAGCCAAGAAAATCAATGTTCCCATTTCAGGTAAAGAGGTTCTTGAATCCGTTTCGGTTTTATACAATGGCGATCTGTTGAATGCCACTGTTTCAGAAATCGGTCTATGCACTGGAGAAGACCAGAAGGTGACTGTTCTTGATGCGGCTGGAAATCAGTTTTCAATGACAGAGGCTATCGGTGTTCAGCTTTATCTTCACACCACATGGAATGGTTCCTCATTCACGTCATACAGTTCCATGTTTACAGAAACGATCACTATCAATTCTGATGATTTTTCCAAGAAATAATATTTGAAAACAAAAAGGTATTGATACACTCCCCCACATGGGGGAGTGTATCACCTTATAACTTTTTCAATACTAGATTAATTCAATAGTCATCAATTAAGTTTAAAACTTAATATTGGTTATAGCTGACATTTTCTCCATAATGGAGAGCAACTATAATTATCCTTGAAAATGATATATTGCATGGTATTGTCTATAGGCATCAGCAATAGATCAATAGGATAGATAAGATTGAATTCCTTGATATAGGTATCACTTCGTTTATCATCGATGAGATACATTGTATCTGGAGATTTCTTGTAATTTGCAAGAGACTGTGCATTAAGCATTACCAGAATCTTGTCATCTTTCTTGTTGAAAAGATTCATATAACCGAATTCGGTTGTATAGTTTTTCGTGAACGCTTCCATATCACCCTGGGTGAATAGATTCGTCATCATGATACGATGAGGAATTCTCAATATGGATACGGTATTGAACAGTCTGGAAACTTCACTTTCCATAATCTTTGGATCAATAAGCTTATCAAAATTGGGTTTGACAAACTCCTTGAGTTGACCACATTCCAGAACATCCTTCTTGTTGGAAGTTTCACTGCTTAGAACATGTTCTCCATATAGAATACTGCTTAGCAACTTGATAACAAGAGCATTCAAAACCACCCAGGCTTTGCGATTGTTTTCCTTGGCTCCCAAATCATAGTTCTCGATTGATCCGTCATAATAATCTTTTAAAGATTCAACCTCGACAACATTGTTTGGTTTTTCACTGGTTCCAGAGAATTTTGTCAATACGCACGAATTGATTAACTGACCGAAATACGCATTCAACGTATCTCTATATTTTATATCAGATTCCATGATCTTTTCATTGAAGGACTCAATTCTTCTAAGATCATATCTTTCTGGTTCATCAATTTTTATATTTCCATTCGCATCCTTGGAAGTATAGACTTCAGCTCTCTTAGCCCATTCATCTTGCACATCCTTTAGCAATTTGGACATGACTCGTGTAGGGACATCAGCAACCGAATATTTATTGCTTTGATGCAGGAAGATATAATTATAATCCTTGAGTTTCGTGAAAGGAAGAATCTTGTCCTTTAAAAGAGACTGCGCTTTCACATGTGCGTGATCAAAACTTTCATTGTCTTTGGATATAAGGATAACGGTTTTGTTACCATTGACCTTTATATCTGGGATAACATATCCAGTGATATTTTCCTTGATTTTATCATCAACTCCTTCAAAGAACGAACTGTCGAGTTTTTCCGAATACAGTTTTGAATAATTGAGTCTGTTCAATTCATCAGGTGTAATCCTGTGAATCACCTGTCTCTGTGGTTCAGGTATGGGTTCCACAACATGAACAGGTTCAGGCTGACGTTGTGGGACATTGTTGTTATACATCGGTTCTTCTCCAACAACCATATTTGGTGGATTGCCTCCGCCTATGGTGGTGTTATCACGATATCCATAAGATGGCGATGCAGATCTTGGATATGCTGGACGAACCCTGCCTCCTGCAGGATCTGGTCTATACAGCACATTTCGATCATCATTTCTTCGAACAAAACGTTGAGAATTATTCATCTGCTGAGAAGCTTCATGATACTGGTTATACGCCTCACTTATAAAAGCATCAACAATCTTTATGACATCAGATGATCTTATTTCCTGATTTGCAAAATACTTACAGAAAAACTGAATAAGCGCCGATCTGTTGACATCGAATGCCCTGTTTCGATATGCATTTTCTGGACATTCGTTTCTCAACCAATATATGAAATCTTCTGGATATCCTCTTGTATTATTCAGAATTTCATATTCGTATGCTTGATACAGTTCAATTATTAGCTGGTTTGATAGATTCATTTAGTATGTATTTCCTCTTTATCTAGCTTTCATAAATTTCTTCAACTTCATCCGCATAATCTGGTCTTTGAATTACACCATTTGGATCAATCGGTGTAAATGGATTGATATATCCGACTTTACCAACATCCTCACCACTATAGGAGGTTACGGATTCCACGACTGGAATGGATGGATGAAATTTCTGTGCGTTATTGCCAAGATGTCTGGCTTTATAGCCACCACATGCCAATAACCAGTTATCCCCGAATATCTGTGGATTACTGTTGATATTTCTTATTCCATTCGTTTTACCTTTTGGATTGATAACCGTTTTTATAATCATTGAATATATATTCAGCATACGGTTCAATTCATTGGGTTTCAATGTGGAACGCTGTCTATTTTCATAGATGTTGTTAAAGATTTTTTCAGCATAGGCTTTAATCAGAATACCATCGGTGATATCTATTCTTTTTTCGAACAGATTCTGTGTGGAACAATTCAATACCAGCTTACTCATATTCGTGAATATATACAAAAGCAGTTCATAAATATTTGTAGCCTCTATATTGAACAGTCTCAACCGTTCTTTAAAGATAGGATCGATATAATATTCCACAGAATTGTCTATGTGAGTATCCATATCAGCTTTAGCTTTCGCAAAAGAGTCTGTCGGATTGATGATCAATCCAAGCATGACACGAAACATGGATGCTGTCTCATCATACAAGTCTGTCAACGTATATATACTGAAATTTGTCAATACATACAGTAGATTACATATCAATCTTCTATAGATGTCAACATTAAGCAATGGACGTTTCACGTTGAGATATATTGGTTTATCAACATCCTCTCTAACCGTAAACGTGGCAAACTCATCCTGATTCAATATTTTATCATCAAATATAAAATCGTCAGACGATATACCGAACCTGTTTAAAGTCTCCACCAATCCAAATTTACAAAGCAGATAATGAATAATGGTTGTTTCCACTTTTCTCTTTTTGTGTTTTTTCAGATGAAGTTTTGCGGAAATAATATATTCATGCGAAATGAGCTTCCCGTCATGGGTTCTCAATTCATCACTTTGAATCCTGTTAAAGGCAAGTCTTGCCCTGATAGGACGGATCATGATCCCATCAATGATAGATGTGTCAACTCTTACTCGTTCTTTAGTTCCCCTTTTCGTTTTAAATACATCCTTTTGCTTCGTATCCATTTTACAAAATATTTTTTCAACGATACCTTTAATGATAGAGGATCTTCTACCATTCAGATAAAGCATATTCTGATACAGATATGGGACATAGAGATATACTGTTTTTTCAGTATCCCTGTTTCCATACCCATTGGAGTTTCCGTTTTTATGGATGAATATAAATTTCACCAATTGCAATTCAGATACCACCATATACAGGTTGGTGGATTTTGTTCCCATTTCATATTCAGCACGTTCTTCAGGTGTGGCTATTTTATAGCCTTTATAGATAAGATCGGGAGATTCCACAATCTTTATCATCCACTGAAAACATGTGTGTATGAATTTTATACATCCATCAATCTGTTTTTTGTCATATTCAATAAGAAGTTTCCTATTGAATTTTGGCATCTGATCCGCAACCGATTTGACAATCTCGTCCATTATCATAGGTTTCAACACTTTCATAACGGTTTGGCAATCTGCTTATCAAAGCAGATACCATTATTTATGCGATCGCAGTTTTGACGAATAACGACTTAAACCCTGCAAATATTTTCCTGATAGGAATTTTTGCAATGATAATTGTACTTACAACAACCTTTACCAAATCAATAACAGTTTTCACAAATACGGTTTTAGCTTTCAACTTTTCAGTTTTAAGTTTATGCGTAGATGTTGTGTTGGTTTCCTCAGCAGAAGATTCCAGTGTTTTCTTCAAATACTTGTTATCATTTCTGAGTTTGTCGGAATATCCAGTCATAAGATCAATGCGTTCTTTATATTTTTTAATTTCCTCATCTTTCTCTTTAAGAACTTTCTGATATTCTTCCTCTTTGGCACTAAGCCTGTCAGAAATTATATTCTCGATATATGGCTGGTTTATTTTAAACGTATCATTTTTTTGCAAATGTTCCTTACGTCTGGCACTCAGTATTCTCAAATAATCCTTATCAAAAGACAATACGATATTCTTCGTCATGAAATTCTTATCATCTTTTATATTAAAATTAAATGAAGTCTTATCGTTTATATTTCCCTGAAGATAATAGGTATTAGCTTCAAGCGTATTGATATCTTCCAGACTTGATACTGAATAATACAATCTGAAATCACCAACATCCAGACCAATATTTTCATATTGCTTTATGATAACAACTTCCTCGATTGTATCATTGTGATCAAGGATATATCCACGATACAGGTTTTCTGGAAAATTACCTATGATCGCATATCTCAGGATTGGGACAACAGGATTCATCAGATAATCTCTTGCATGTTTCAAGAGCATGAATTTATCTTCAATTTTCGGTTTGGTATATACAGTGCAGATAATGCACTGAAGTCTTTTTATGTAAATGAAATTCTCGGACAATTGACTTTCAGTAATCTTATATTCATAAATTTTTGTAGGTATGTTCTCCAACAGTTTTTTAACAGGTTTTACGAATCCAACAGTCTCAATCGTGACTGTTTTGGAATGTGGTCTATAATAGGCACTGTCGTTTTCGGAAGGAATTGTATAAAGCGTGTTTCCATCTAAATCACATACAAATACTGTGCTTCTTGTATTATTCCTAAAATAGGTTTTAATATGTAAGCCAGTATTCATATCGTTAAAATCAGTTGCAGCTATTGATTTTATTTCTCTTTCTTCTGGAAGTATTCCCATTGTCAGTTTTAGCCTTTTTTATTCGAATAAAAAATAAACAAAAGATATAGCTCTCAGCTCATGAGATCTACAATCTCATATTAGTAATATATAAATATAATTTTTATGAGAAAAGATACAAGAGTGAGGATTTCCTCACTCTTGTATCTGTAAAATTGTTAATGATAATTGTTAAGAACCTTAAACGGTGTGAGATCCTCACTTGTTGGAAATACCGATGATAGAAACTGGTCATCGGTTCCAGACAATACATCCAGATCATAGGTGGATGATGATGCGTTATCGCTATAGGATTTCAATGGATGATCAATTTCCATTTTAGCTTTGGACATGATCTTTTCCATATCCGCACCATCTTCTGGGTTTGCATGTGTGTATGCCTCTTTTACTTCATCATCAGATAAAAATACATCAGTGTTATCGAGTTTTCCATATAATGATGAGGATACACCCAGTCTCTGATTGAGATTGCTTTTAAACAGATCTCTCGTTATTCCAATTGAGCTGTCATCGAAACGACTACATTCAAGCAGTCTGTCAAGGATCGGTGGCATGTTAAGATTGGAGGCAAAACCTAAAAGCGTGTTATACAGTGATTGTTTTGCCCTGTATGCATCAGTATCGATTCCCTTGATTTCACATCCAACAGATGAGGCTGTCTTTAATAACGATGTTATTGAGGTTGCCGATGATTGTCCCAATATGGAACTTTCCTTGTCATTGACAAGTGTTCTTGATGGTAAAAGTGCATTGTCCAAAGTGTCTTGTAAAAAATTGATATTTTGTCCAAAGGCATTTGCCAATCCACTTGTCAGTTGGGTGTATTCATTCCTTATCTGGTTGATCTGACTGAAAGCCTCGCTTGCACCTTGGGTGACGGGAGCCACTGTTTTACCAATAATGTTTTTTGTATCAGCAAATACAGATCCGATAGCCGAGTTTTTAAAAGCACTCGTGATTTCACCATACAATGAATTTGTGCTGGTGGCCCTTGTCGCATTATATCGTTGCGAAATGACTGATGGCGATGCCTCATTGACAAGATTTCTTACATTGGAAGGAACGATACTTTGTCCCAGCAAATTGTTTGTGGTGAAAATACCAGATCGTGGTGTTCCTTTTGAAAGATTCGCTTTTACTGAATCTGGAACTGGAGTATTGATATTGGATTTGTCAGAATTGAAAGTATCATTAAAGATATTGCTGACTGTTCCAGAGAATGCATCAGAGATGGATGACACACCTTCTCCCAAGATGGAGTTACCGTTGGATAACAATCCAGTTATGGATGAAATGGCATCGGTTATGGGAGAGAGAACATTGGAGTTTGACATGATAGAGATTTTCTCCAGGATTATAGATTGTTTTCAAGCTGCATGGCTTCCAGATAGACTTTTGTAATACTTACAGATCGAACAGTGCTGTTTTCAAGTTTCAGATCTTTCAGACGGACATCTCCAAGATCTTCAAGCATTGATTTGTAGTTGCCATAACTGTTGACATCACCACCCCTGACAGTCAAGAATTCAGTCAAGGTTTTTGACAATCCCTTTGATGCGATTGTCTGGGCTTCTGTCATGGAAATGGATGCCGCTTTATCGGGTTTGATTACTTGTCCAGTGACTGGATTTATTTTATTATCCCCATCAGGAACACTCATCTTGCTTAACAGATTCTGTTTCAATCGTCTTACAGGAACCCTGAGAACGATATATGTATAGGGAGTCTTGTAATATCGTTTCAAGCTTCTGTCCCATATTTTCAATCTCTGTTCCAGTTTGACACCAATCTTTTTAGCGGCCTTGCATAAATTATCTTCAGTCAATACAGCATTGTTATGTAAATCATTTTTCTGTATATAGTAAAGCTTTGTTTTCTTGTCCCTGATATCCTGCATCCATCGATCAAACATCTTGTCATCCATTTTATCAAACAGTTCCTGGTATTTTGCATGATTCAGTTTGTCTTGTGGACATATTGTTTTCAGGAGATCGAATATATAGTTCTGAACCTTTTCTCTTTGAGGATTCATTATATTTTCCTAACTTTTAAATATATGGTATAGTAAAAATAGCGAAAGTATTATTTATTATGGCGTATTTTACATTTGTCGAATATTGTCCTTATTTAGACAAGGCTATGATTGAGAGTGGATCAATAAATATAGATATTAACATGAGTTCTATATTATCAGCATTCCGCAATACAGGGTTGATCAATGAAAATTTGATCGTGTATTATGTTCGATATAAAAATTATATTGAACTGAGATTGTTTGAAAATGGATTGCCGATAGGATATGTTGTCTTGTCTTATGAATTTGAATATAAACAGTTTTCCGATTATGTTAACAGATTATTCACTTCAGAGTTGGTTGATGAAATAACCTATCCAGTATTGACACCATATGTATTGAATATGGAATCTGTCTGCAATTGTTATAATAAGGGAAACTTATGTGGCATGATTAAAAATAGTGATAATTTTAATATGAATCTGGTGAAATTAAAAGAATCCCTGTATTTGATCAACAACATGCTACTTAATGAGGCTGATAAATTTATCTTTAACAACAGACAATATAATTTCAATTATGACTATATTTTCAATAATTTCATTAGAGAACTAGATAAGGTTTATACTGAACAAAGCGTGGATTATCATAGATTGCATAGACTGTTAAAAAGATCAATAACTCTCGATTCCCTAAAAGGTGATTTTATCATCATAAATAAACAGTTTAAAAATTTGGCACAGGCATTATTGATAAAATAAAAAAAATAAGAGTAAGGTTTGACCTTACTCTTATTGTCAATATAAATATATATTCTGTGATTTTGTTTTTTTCAAATCGTTCAATTCCAGAACATGACTGTTTTCATTACCTTTAAATAACCTGTTCATATCCTTGAAATGAATTACGTGATGAGACAATCTATGCAGACATGATTGATTCAGATTGAAATAGATTTCTTTTCCCGTAAAATAAAATTGATAATATAATTTACCTTTTGGAATGGATATCTTTGTATCTTTATCACCAATCTTAAAAAGATAAATCTTATTGGGACATTTGTCAGACTGAATGCACAGATAGGTTTCCTTAAAAGAAGGAAGAAGTATCGCAGCTATCGATTTATTGACTGCAGGTGACAGTAATGATTTATCAGTAGTCAATAATCGTTTCAACTCTCCAGATTTATACAGGATTATGATTTCTGATCCAGCATGAACAACAGAGTCTGATCTCAGTTGCAATGATACTGGACAAATATCCCTGATCCTGTTATTTTCCAGTTTAACAGTTTTCAGTTTTTTGGAAGTATAAGGATTGTCTTTAAAATCCAGAATGTCTCCTATAAAATATTTGCGATCAAGCTGCTCCTTATCAGGGTAAGGTTGATTGTCCTCATTGATCAATATACGATAATTTGAAAAATTGTAATAGTAAATCTTGAATGGACATTTCGGAAAACGGGAGATTATCTCTTTTATCTCATCTGGTGATTCAAACTGGATTGATCCATTTTCAAATTTCACATATCCGACATATGAAGGTATGACCGTATTTCTTGGAGCATGATATTTTTTCTTCAAGGATAAAGCAGTTTGCGCAATTTCCATCTTGATTGTTTTTAAAGAAGAATATAACCTATCCATATCCGATTGATAGGATTTCAATTCCTCTTTCAGTTTTGCTATATTTTTTGAAAGCAATGAACTTAAAGGCATGGCCATTGTTTTATATGCCTGATATCTGGTAATCTTGAATGTTTTCATCAATATGGGAACAACAGTCTCAAGATCAGCATGTTCCTTGACAATCTTTAAGAACTTCTCCTTATTCGTAAGTAAAATACATATGGCATCAATGATCAGTTTTTTACTGTTCAGTCTCCTCAATTCGTTGATACGCATACTGTAGATAAGATTTTCCCTGTATCTGAACCATGTCTCCAGCAATTGCATATAGTTCAGTTTATAGATCTTGGTATCAAATGATGAATAGTGAGGATTTGGAATGAAACTGTTTGTCAGCTTATATTTCTTGACGAGGTAGTAATATACCAAAAAAACATTCACATTGCGTTTTAATTTGATGATGATATTTCCATCTCTTGAATTCTCAAAAGAACCATTCAAAATATCATCGATCGATTTATCCAGAAATCCGTTTTTATTATTATACAATTCCGTCTTTATGGCATTGATCGTGTTTCCGAAATCAATACCATGAGGAACAGAATGAATATGAAGTTTATCTTTATATAAAGTCACCTTTCCATCAATAACAATTGGAGATTCAAATTTACCATTTTTATATTCTTTTATCAAAGTCTTTGTATTGAGAAGATACCCTAATGTGGGAAAATTTGGTAAAAACCATGATATATGATTGTCTGGATTAAATTCCTTTTTCTCCATCAACGCTTTCGCATAGGCTGATATCAGATCACACACATTGTCAAGATATAGAGATACTGTTTTTGACTGATATCCATATCCAATCGCAAATACGCACATCAACAAAGTCTGGGGTAAAGCTGGAATGAAATTGGTTGGTTCATGCAGATAGCTGTCTCCCAATACATCAGGTAATGTATCAAGATCTATTCCCTTTATATACACGTCATAGGCATATTCGGAAATAGACAATTCAGTATAGCGATAAGCTGCCGCTCCAGCCCCCTGATAGGTTCCCTTGTTTCCAATCACTTTACCCAAAGGCGGATTTGTTACCCATTCCTGAGACAGATTTATGATAGCCTCATAAATGGGTATTTCACCATGTGGATGATAATCCTTGACAGCACCAAGTATCCTTGCAGACTTGAATGCCGTGTCAACCAGTTTATATTTATGTGCGATCAATATGAATCTGAATTGAACACGTTTAAGACCATCAACAAGATTGGAAAATGTATTGGTAACAATGGCATCTCCATATTCTGAAGATGCGTCATTAATGAAATTATCAATAGTTATGGTTTTTTGTAAATTATTATCATTCATTATTTTTCAATTCACTTTTTGGTCTATCAACTTTTTCCAAGATAATGACAGACTTTTCAGCTTTCGGTTTTCTATATTTCGCAATAAGATCATCGATATTGTCATCACTCGAATAAGTTTCAATCTCACCTGTTTTATTATTCTTGACTCTGATAGTAATCGCCTCAATATCATAATTCAGGATACAGCAGATATATTCAAAAAACTTCTTAAACGACATATCCATATTGATCTTGTCTTTATGAAGCAATTGACGATACGCCATATTCTGACAATTGATCAATCGTTTGTTATCAAGATTTTTACCATATCTTCTTATATAGTAGGATCCAAATAGTCTTCTAAAATCTTCTGTGGTTATCTCCTTCACATGATATATGTAGTAAACCAGTCTATTGAGTTTACTGTAAATGCTGTTGGCAATTTGCTTGGATATGAAAGGCTCTTTCATTTGGTCGTCATTCCTCTTTTACGCTACTCTAAACCATATCAGGATATCAGTAAATTAATGATATCCTTTATACAAAAATATAATATATGTTTATTATTGTTATCAATTTTTATATATATTAAACTTAAGTGTATCAATAATCCAGCTGTCAATATAGAGCTGAAATATATATAGGCATCCTTGTTCATTTTTGGATTGTATTTATCCGTAAGAATCATTTTCCTCAAATAGCTCTTGAAATAGGCTATGATTGAATATGTGTCTTTTGGGAGATTGGTTTTTTCTTTTGTTATTAAATTCTTTATCCCCCTTTTAAAATGTATATAGCTTTCATCCGTATTTTCATAGGAGTATATGTATAACCAGTATGGAAATTCAGATAGCATCTGGGTCATCAGAAATCTTGGATCCTTGAAATCATTGGCAACTATATACTCCATTATCTCATCAATGGAATAATACCCCATGATGGTGCTTAAATCAGATATTGTCAATTCCCCATTCTTATAGAAATCATTGACAAATCTCACATACTGAGGCAACCCGTTTTGTGGTAACTCAGTCAACTGCTCCTCTGGATAAATCCCCTGATGGACAAATATGTTGATAAGCGATTTCGCCCACCATTCATCTTTGTTTTTCAACAGGAATTTATGAACATCAGTCGATAAAACAAGTTGACGATATAATCGTTCATTCCTCAACAGTGGATCGTGGGGAGGGAAGTAATAATTTTCTTTCATTACTGTTATTTCCTAGTAATTTAAAGACAGTGGATATGTTATCCGCCAAAAGGATTTGCTGGACATGTCGGGTGTCAATATTCATGCAGGTTATCGCTATATCTTTTTGCGGCATACTTCCCAAACCTTTCAATACATCAACAGTTATGTTTTTACTCAATTCGGTAAGTATCTGATAAAGCTGAAATATCCCTATCGGTGTATCCCTATAGGTTTTATCTTTTAGGGAAGTCAGTTTTAAAGTCCAGTCATACCAGCCAAGATGCATTAGGTCATGCATGGCTTTGGTAAGTTTTTCCAACACATTATGTAATGGAATGACCATATCCTCATGACTGTCTTTATCTCCAACAACAATCAACTGATTGTATTTTTTGGAATATTGAACATCATCAGCATTTAAAATCTTTTTAACTTTATTCACATCCATCTTTTCATGTTTTGCTATATCTTTATAACATTTACAAAATCCTTCCAGAATGGCTGGTTTGATGGAAAGTTCTTTTGATAGAGTAATCAGTATGTTTCCAATCGTTTCCACGATATTGATCAATTCTGAATATTCCCTGATATTGGAAAATTTTCTCAAGTTATATCCCTGATAATTCTGGGCAACGATCATCAGTGCTGGATAGTAGACATTACGTACTTTCCAGTCAAGAACATCCTCTATTCCTTTAACATAGACATTATTATTTTTATTTTTTTTATTAACTCCAATGGCGTAATATGGAGGTTGAACCCTATAGAAAATACCAGCTTCAATAAGCTCTGGAGCTATCAGTTGAAAAGTTCCAAGAATTAATGAAGTTATGTGATTACCATGGGTATCGGCATCAAACATCAACAATATCTTTTTGAAGTTTAAGGCTGACATATCCTTCTTTGACAGGTCGTAATTCAATATAGTCAGTATATCCGCATAGATCTGATCATTATAAATATTCTTTATGATATCCGTAGGATTTTGTGAAACCCTTATAAAGTTTTTGGGTTTCCCTTTCAGTTTATAAATAGCCTGATATTGCTTGTCATATCCGATAGCACCAGATGCAGATTCACCTTCTGTTAAAAACAGCTCCGTTTTTGAATTATTCTTGAATTCACAATCAATAAAATTGTTGGGAAAATTCAACGACCCTCCCAATCGGTTTCTATTCTTATTGACATTACCATCTTTTAAAGAGTTGATATAGGCTGTTTTTATATCATCTTCCATAATGGTGTATAACGGTGTCAACAATTCATTATCCATGGTTTTACTGGATAAGACAGATTGTAGATAGCTGTTATATATTTCCCTGAAAACAGGAGACTTGAATTTGTCTTTAATGGCACTGGTAAATTCGGCTCCAACATATTCGACATTTATTGCCAAATAGATGGGAAATTTATACTGGCTCAAAAAGAATTTTGAAATATCCTTATTCTGAATCTTTTTACAAATCTGTTCTTTAAGCTGATCAATAAAACATGTGACATGATCAGAATTATTGATATGTTGGTTATTGATGATTCCAAACGTTCCACCAGATTTTTCTTTCCTAACATATCCAATCTTGAAATCAACACATTTCAATGCTGTCGTGTTGGTAAACTTATGTTCATAATAAAAATCGTAAGATGATTTTATCCTGAAATATTTCTGTAACCAGGTTTCGGTATTGAACTCTTTTGATGACCATACGCATTTGGAATCTTTAACCAGGTTATCCATCAACGATAATGTGTCTTGTATATTTTTTGAAAGATATATTTCACTGGTGGATGAAGATTCATTCAAATACACGTTAATATTGAAATTTTTAAAGATACAGTATTTCTTTATTCGATCCATGAGTAATTCATACCCATTTTCCAAATAGCTCTCACACCCCTTGAAAATGGATTTATCAGGGGTGTATATGACATAGGTTCCAGTCACACTGTTTTTAGCTTTTTCAACGATAGGGGAATCATACTGTCCTTTATTGATTGAGAGCATCGCACTGACTTTTGGTCTTAATGAAACAACTTTAAGTTTTTCACTTAATCCAGAAGTGACTTTGTTACCACAACCAAGTTGTCCAACCGATATTTCATAAGCGTTTGATGTGAATTTTCCTGATGTGTGGGGTTTTGTCATCACATCAAGAAATTTGGCAATTCCTGACTTGGTTGTATCTACAGGAATTCCTCTCCCGTTATCAATGACCATGATGTGATAGGTTGAATGTTTCTTGTCATTACAGAACACCAATGTCAGTTTACCTGAATTTCCCATTAGTTGTATTTCATCAATAGAGTTATCAAGCAATTCAATTGTCAGTCTTGTCAATCCTTTCACCTCACAATCCTCAATGAATTGCTGTGGTCTTCCTCTTATTATTTCCAATCGCTCATGCGATTTTATTTGATTGATATCATATTTTTTTGCCATGAAATCATGCCTTTTTACCACTAGTTAAATTTACGCATATCATAATATGCCTTTTCATCAAAATTTAATATTATAGTAAGAATATTTATAATATTTTAAGGAATTCGAATAATGACCAATAAAGTTTCTTCAATTGAAGAAGATTATGAATCGTATGAGACAGTTCAGCAATCGATGTCTCAGCATCGGAATGATCTTATAGAAGCGATGCAATCAAAACTTATGCAGACCATCAATTCAAAAGAGGAATTGTCTATAAAAGAATCAACTGGATTGACTGTCGCCTTGGCAACATTTAATAGTTTGCTAAATGATCAGGAAAAATCGTGTTTGCAAAAAGTCAATTTGAAAATCAAGAATAAAGAAGTTAATGATAACGCCAAAACTGCCGCAGATATTGTCAATGTATTGAAACAATTGAAACCGAGTCTTGTCCAGAACAGTTGCGTTGATGAGGATAATGCCAATGCATCATTTGAAAATTCTGATGAGATTGTCCAAAAACGATTGAATGATGAGAATGTAGAAATTTGTGATTATGAACTTGAAGATAATAATGTAGATGTTATTGAATGATATGACAGGATAATAGAGTAGTCCATTTAATGGACTACTCTATATCTTCATTTTTCAATATCAGGTTGGTTTTGTATCGTTTTTAAATTCAATCCTGTCTGGATCATCATATGCCTGTGTCGTCACATATTTGGCAAATCCGTAAGATCCTGTCAATGTTCTCAAATATTCAAAATTGTTCATGATGGGAATATCAACGATCCCCTTGTTTATATTACCGATAACATTGGTAAGACATGCAAGTTTTTGATAGTCTTTCAGATTATCCAGATACTTCAATCCCTGTGTTATGGAATTGGCTTGCATGTATGTTTCCATATAGGGTTTTGAAATATCGAGAAACAGATTGAACGCATCATACGATTTATTCTCTTCACTATAGCTGAATATCGTGTTTGTCAATTCTCTCAATTTAAGAATTGCGTTTTTGTTGTTATTGTTGATCTTCTGTTTATTGAAAAAAGCTGTTCCAGATTGTGTTTCAGTATAAACTATTTTTCTTGATTGAATATAGGAATTGAAACATCCAACAATTGTTGTCAGCTTTTCATCATCTTTCCAACGATAGGGTCCACCAGCATTGACTGTTTTCATGAAAGGGGCTTTATCTTTTTTAGATGGTGTCGTTGTGATGCTATCCATTCCATTTGTACCTTTTTCAGGAGTAGAGGTCATTTTAAATATCCTTTTTTTAAAAAATGTTGATTGAATTTAAATAAGAAATTTATTAAGTTTGGTTACTTGAACCGTTTCAACAGATTTACCATGAAAAGCTTTCAATGATAACGTCAGGAACATGGAGGAAAAATTCTGCACACTTGTGGCAATATATTTTTGTCCAACCTGTTCAAATATACTACTGACACAGGTATAACAAAATCCATTTTCAGCAATACAGAAATTCGGAGATCTGATTGTGACAGGTTTATTGAAATAAGTGGAAATATTTTCTTTTGTCAAAAGAACCAATCCTTTAGGGGTTATAATATGTCTATCTATAAATAGATGGGCATTGTCATTTGACAAGATAACTTTTTCCCCTTTGGTTGAACCACAATCGTGTGTATCGATTTTCACGTTCTGTAATACACGTAAAATATATTTCGATTCCTCTCCACCTTTAGCGGTCTCCAATGCTCGTGAATGAGATCCCATTCGTATGTCATTGGCAATTTGTGGAAACATCTGTTGAGTCCATCCCTCGCTGAGAGAGTTGTCAACAAATGCGAATTTTCCAGGATCGCCAAATTTCTCACTCATTCCAACAGTGCATATCATTTTTTTCCTGATGATATTATACTGTTTTTTCTTGATGAGATAACGACTACTGTAGTCATTTTTCAATCTGTCTTTATATTTATTCAGAAGTCTGTCTTTTTCCTTCTTTATATTATCAGGAACTATTAACGCATTTGTGGTTAAATTCGGTGCTATATATTCAGGAATTTCCAGATAGGTTATATTGATAAGAAATTGCTGGCATTGTTGTGGAGTAACTTTATCATCCAATAAAACATCACTGACAATCTGATTCAGCTTGCCTATTTCCATCTCATGATTGATGTATGGAATAACATCATTAAAGCAATTTACCAATAATACATAATTGGCGATAAATTTACCGACAGATGTTGTTATTGGAATATTTTGGCCATTATCAGGATAATTGAGAATATCTCCAGGATTCAGTTTAAATCTTGTTCTTGGTGCAACCAGTCGATCATCAATATCCTCTATATCGGTTTTCATTAACGTGAGTTTTGTGGCATTGTCTGATTTTGTAAATGCCTGTATACCGTAAAGAGAAGTTCCATCACTGACAAATCTGTTTGCAAAAACAGGAATGTCATATTCCAGTTGAGGATCATTGATATCAACAAGAGGTTTATCCACAATAGTGAATAGATCCTGAAGCATTGCACGCCGCAATAAAGTTTGTGGATATTGAAGGATATAATCAATTACCTTCTTCCTGTTTTCGGTTAAGGTGATTTCATCATCCATTTATAAAAGTCCTGTTAATTAAAAAAAAGATTTAAGGGTTTCTAATAATTCTTTATGATCTGGATAACGAGTTACAAAATCATTCAGCTTTTCCTGCAGGATACTTGTTTTGGTAAATTTACCAAAACCATAGTAAAAACAGATAAATCCCAATATGTCGATAGCATCAACAGTTTTATTTCTACAGGAAAAATAATAAGGATGAAGTTTCAGTAAACAGAACACACTTTTACGTTTATCCATGAAAAGCTGTTTTTCAGATTGAGTCTCTTTTGAATATACAAACATGAAATAAAAGATATTTTGATTTTTGGGATTGATAAATACTGAACGTGTTATTTTCAATCTTTTCATAAGTCTATTGAAAATCTGTTCTTTATTATCTATCTGCAATTTATTGTTTAAAATAACATAACAGTCATAAAATGAATTGATGAATTCCTTGACAAAATTCGTGTATTCTATCGACTCCTTATGTGACAATTCAGATCTCAATGAATTGTTGGAAGATAATTTCAGTGAGGAACTCATTACCTTGTTTAAAGTGGAATCTGATGTCAGTTTATCATTAAGGAACATGCATCCCTGAGTCAGATCCTCACTATATCCTTGTACAGTCAATCCACCTAACTGATCCAGATAGGATGTTATGAATGGATCATCCGAAAGATCAGAATTCAACAGATTTTCGATAAGACAATATAACGTATTGTCATTTCTCAGTTTCGGTATAAAGGTTGTTGGAAAAACATAGGAAAGAACATCCAATGCCTTGTTTAATTCATAATTGTTTTCAAACAAATCATCCAAATCAGTTATGACATAAATACCAATTTCTGTCAAATCTTCATTCAGGCACAACATGCATTCCTTAAGCAATGATTGTCGGGATGCATTGTCCATAATGGTTACGATTTTATACAATTCATCATCTATGAGTTTACTGGCATTTGGAGAAAGTGTTGTAAGTTTGGCTAATATCTCGGACAACATAATTAAAATCAGACCTTCATAAATTCAATAATCAGGATAATTGTATATGTACAAAAGAAACATATAAATTTTGAACGATTATACAGTATCCATTCTTTTTCTTTTGTTTTTATATTTCTATTCGTAACATGAGTAAGTAGACTATAGGTTATAAATATATATACGAAAATACCAGTAAACCATATCATGTATAATGCTAGTAATACTGATGCTGATAATAGACTTGAAACATAACAATAAAGGAGAGATATTCCAATAAACAATTGATAGAGTTCAATGAAAATATTCTTGAAATGATTTGTTAAAATAAAAGATAATTTTAATTTCGTGCCCTTTTGAGAGTGATCCCTGTTAATACGCGCGATGGTCACAGGCGTCTCGAGGATGAAAAT
>JAAOBB010000096.1_pt1 | contig 20515 bp, 21 predicted proteins | sample 7267541 | NCBI WGS metagenome assembly JAAOBB01 (sample SAMN14345205, study PRJNA599270) | viral metagenome | isolation source: viral-like particles (VLPs) isolated from bee gut | host: Apis mellifera | place: Switzerland:Lausanne | collected 2017-01/2018-02 | reverse complement strand
TAATATAAGTGATACTATTAGCAAAACTACAAATATTATCATACTCTTAAGCTTTTTGTGAGCTAATGAGCGATTAATAAGTTTATTAAAGTCAGATGAGTGTGGCACTTCTAAATCCAAAATATTTACTTCGCGTTTATAATCACTTATATACTTTTTAACAGAATAATGAGATGTAATTTTTAAAGATATGGCCATGATATACATTACTTCTAATATCAGAGCAACTATTAACATGTACTCTGTTTTTTTAGACCCAACTGAAGTGCTTTCTTTAAAAAAATTAGCAATCAAGCCAAATAAAGTTGCGTACATGACAAAATAGTCTCCAAAGTGGTCAAACCTTTTTTCTCTACTTTTAAGTCTTTTTATATTTCTGCGCATTAATGACTTCTTTTTGCCCATTTATTATCCTCTTAAAGTTGCATCACGTTTTTCTAAAGTTTTGATTTGCAAATTAAGCTCTTTTTTACTATCTGAGTCCATTTGGTCACGGTAGTTTTCAAATAAAAGATTAATGGCATCTTTTTGACTTGTCGTATAGCCTAACGTAGCTAAGGCTACTAGTTTATTTCTAGTATGATTATCAATCCTTATACTCGTGTCAAATGTTACTTTTTCCTCTTTTTTATTATTTTTGATTAGTTTTTTATCAAAGTCTTCGATACTAGCAGTTTCCTTAGGTTGTAAGTCTATAGCCGTTTTATTACTTTTAATTAAACCCATATTAGTCATTTATCCTTTCTAAAATTTCGTCAGTTACCTTCCGATATACATCAAATACATTTTTATCATACTTCTGCTTGGTTGTTATACCAGTAATTCCGTAACGCTTAAGACGTTGCATTGAATGGATTGCTGTTGGCAGAATATTTTCTTTTCCAAAATACTTAATTGCATTGTCCATTGTCGTTTCGTCAACAGGAGCACCTGCTTGAATTAGAACAGCCAGTATACCTATTACATCTAGTCTTGGTGCTTTATACGTGTTAACAATATCATCTTGTATATATTGGATAAAAGCAGCTGCCCCATCAAATGATTGCTGCTGAGTTTGCATTACAACTAAACACCAATCAGAAGCGTACAATGCTGCATCGGTTATTAATGAGATCGTTGGTGGAATATCAATAATGACATAGTCATATCTTTTGGCAACAGGTTCAATTAAATGGTTCAGATATTGCACCCTTTTTTCATAGCTGTTTTTGAATTTTTTCTCCATAAATCTTGGAAACAGTGAGAAATCAGGGGCTGACCCCATTAGATCTAAATTTTCTTTTATATTTACAATTGACTTAGTTAAATCCTCATTTTCTACCGCAACCATTAATGAAGACTCAAAGTGAGCTAATTCATCACTGATATTAGCTTTAGTTTTTAGTAAAATATTTGTCGCATTAGCCTGCGGATCAAGATCCATTAATAAGGTTTTTAAGTTCCTTTTAGATAGTTCATACGCTACTTGTACAGCATTGGTTGTTTTTCCTACTCCACCTTTAAAATTTCCAAACGTAATAATTTGTGTCATTGCTATCCTCCCATAAATACATAATTGCATACATGTATTATTGCATGCTTGTATACAAGCATTATAGCATACAAGCACTATTGCATACAAATTAAAAAAGTTTATAAGACCTAGTTAAAGCGATTTGTAAGTGTATGCAAATATGCAAGCATACAAGTATTAATGCAGTAAAATATACAGTAATACATGCATACAAATATACATGCATGCTTGTATGCATATTTATTTTTTACTTGCTTTTTTTATTAAAAGCCCTTAAAATTAAGCATAGAAAAAGCTTTCAATAAATACATCCCATTTTGGTAGACAAATTTATTAAAAGCTTGAAAAATTGAATAAAGAAAAAAGCAGCCTAACGACAATTAGGGAGCCCCAATCAATATCTATCAAATTGTAGCTCTATTATACACCACATGTGCTTGTGTTGTAAATGCTGTGATTTTGTAATCCGTGAGGACAAACACGGTAAGCATTGGCAAACATAATGGTCTTATCCCTAGGGGACGTACAGCCGGTCATTATGGCGCCAGAAAAAGGGACAGGTTACCGTGATTAGCCGCTTCATTAACTAGTCACGCACTCAGCATAATCAGCTGCTCTGCATTGCTGGGTGAGGTTTGGGCTTTCCGCTTAGGACTTTTAAAACCTAAGTTCAAAAAAGCCTGGTGGTTTAATGGGGTTGAAAAACCTGGGACTGTCAACCGCTGAGATTGAGGGCGTTAATTCAATCAAGGTTGTCAGTCGGCTGTTAGATCAGCTAAGAAGTAGAGCAGCTGTGCAACGGTGCGAAGGGGCGAAGCCATTCGTTTTTATTTTAGACTTCTTTCTCTCTGCAATATCAGGGAGAAACTATGTCTAATGCTCAGCTAACGAAGCCAGTTTCCTCTATTTTCAGGAAAAATGTAAGATGTACTCCTATTTTTATTTTCAGTTGAAACCTAATGTGTGAATTTGAATAATTGTTTTTGATTGATTGAAATAAATGGAGGATTAGGTTAATTAGTAGAGTTAAGTTGGATATTAAAAAAATAAAAGCCATTTCAACAATATTTGCTGAAGTGGTTTTTATTGTATTTCAATATTATTGATATTACTTAATTCTATTTCTGAATTGTCTATGATGATTTTGTCACCGTGATAGCCTTTGACATGGCCAACAATGTCAGGTTGTATTTTTTTATCTAGAGTTTTTTCTTTGAGTTGAATAAAAACGAGTTTATTGTTTGCAAAAGCTTGTAATAATATTTGACTAATCTCAGTCTCAGACATGGTATCTTTTTCGACATATACTTTTGACTTTTCTTCTTTATCTTTATTAAGAGTTGCAATATGATCACTAAGCATAAAACCTTGCCATTTTTTCATACCCCGATCCTGGTAATTTTTAAAAAAATTATTGACCGTATCGTTAAAATTGTTATTCATTTTTACCACCAAACAAATGTTTTGATTTATTATAAAATGTTAGTGCTGAGAGCGCAATTCTAAGCACTTTAAATTTTTAAAACGTCAATAATTAATGAAGTAGGTTTAAATAGCGCAAAAAATAAGCCACCCAGAAATTAATCTGAGTGGCTTATTTATATTATTATTTAGTCAATTTTATATTTAATCCACTGAAACCTTTTTTAAGGTCTTTGGCGAATTTATTTTTATTAATTCCAATTGAATTTAAATATCCCCAAGGATCAGTGTGATTAGTATTACTATAACCATGCTTAACTAGCCAACTGTGTGTTTTAATACCGGTAGAATTGTTATCATCTAGCGTTAATGGTATGTCGTATTTTTTGGCGGCCCAACGTAGCCAGTTGACATAATGCTTATAAGCTTTCATAGCACGCTTATGATTTGTAAATTCGCAAAGCTCTATCTGAACGGGGGCCATATTATTGGCAGGCTGGCCAGCTCCCCATGCTACATAGCCAAGATCACCCACTTGATAGATATTCTTATCATCAATTACAAGATGAACATACGTCTGACTAGTGTTAATGCCAGCCTTCATATTGCGTGCGACCGCCCAGGCTTCCCCATTAGTTGTGGCAGTTGAGTGTGCAATAATAAATCTGCGACTTGCCAGCTGTGAGCTACCTTCATTAGCGCTTAAAGCGTAGGTATATTTACGTTTCATTATTTACTCACTTCCTTGTCGGATTTAGCTTTATTAGCATTAATAGTTTCAGCTAATTCCTTTTCAGCAAATGCTTCGATTGCTGACTGTACTTCAGGCGTAATATTAACGCCTCGTTGACGGAGAAAGTTGCAAACGCCAGTTACAACATTTTCCATTTTTGCAGGACCATCATTATTAGTAGTTTCAGCTTTATGAACAAATGCAGCAGCTAATTCAGGTATCTGTGCCAGCCACTTATTTTTAACAGTATGTTTAAGACTATAAGCCTTAAATCCGACCCAGACGATAATAGCAACTGCTAGTATGCAGTAATATCCAAAGTTCAATATTTCAACAATATTCATTTTTATTTTCCTTTCCCATCAAAAAAGGCACTTAGATTGAAATATCTAATGCCTTTTTACTTTAATTAGCTTTTCTTTTAATTCTCTAATCTGATCGTTGGCCGCTTCTAGCTTGTTTTCGGCAGCAGTTCTGCGATCACGCTCAATGTGATAATATTTCCTGAACTCATCCCGCTCTGCTCGTAATTCGGCAATTTCTGATTTTAGTTCTTGAAAAATGCTAGAATAATTTTCACGTGTTGATTTATGAAAAACGGCCCAAGCGGTGGCAACTGTGCCTAAAGCAGCAGCAATCACTTGTATATTAGTAACTAGGTCATGCAAGTGATCACCCCTCTAGCTTTCATAAGCGCATTCAAAAATAAGTAGGCAAATTACAACGTTGCAGATCACTGTATATCCCATCCTATATTCGCCAACGTAGATAACATGCCATAGCTGTGCTATTGCCAATATTATCATCGTTGGTTCGGTAACAATAAACAGTAGATGTTGTAACCATTTAGCTCTGTTCCCAGTCAGAGCACATAGCAATATGCCCGTGCCCATAACTAATATTGCTCTGTCCAGCCATACGTTATTCATTAAGCCTTTTAACTCAGGCGGCCAGAAGAAATAGTTCCGATCCAGCCACAGAACCGATCCAATTGCAATTACAGCTAGTCCAACTATTGTCTGGTCAAAAAATGACTTAATATTAGCTATTAGCTGGTGCCACATAATCATCACCTGTAATTTCTTTATAATCATCAGCATTAAGTGCTCCACAAAGGACAAATGATTTAATAACCGCTTTATCATAAAAATTTTCTTGATAAAACTGGGTAGCTAAAATTTTAAAAATATTAAGCATTAGTCTTACCTCCATCATCTTTGGCAACAATAGGTGCAACTAGTTGCAATAGTTGAGCTAATTGTTGTGATTGTACTTTTTGGCTTTTAGAAATGTCAGACAAAGATTGTTGCAGGTTATCATTATTTTTACTAGTGTTTGTGGCTGTTTTTTGCAGACTTTCGATTTTCTGCTCTACATCGTTAAGACGATAGCTGTTACTAGTTGCATCTTGTTCTACCCATTCGTGAGTATGCCAATCATATTTAGGATTGTTCAAGCCTGTTGGTGCTTTGACGACAATTGGCCAGTCATCATTATCATATTTTGTAGAGAGTAAGATAGGCTCACAGTCTTTACCATTTTTAGATATATATCCTATTTGCTTCCAACGACTGTGTTCATCGACTTCATTTTTAATTTCATCGGCTACATCCTGCCAATTTTTCTCTGTATTTTCTGTATTATTAGTATTATTTGTTTCGTCTGCCATTGTTTAATTTCCTTTCTTAACAAGATTAATAATTTTAGTAATTAAAAGCTCTTTATTATCATTTTGATAAGCATAATAAATATTGCCATTATTATCAGCAATTAACATGCTCTCGTCTAAGCCTAAGTATGAATCGTTAACAACAATCTGTGTATTATATATTAATGTCCCATCTGAACTATTTTTTACTAAATTTGCAGTAAAAGGACTATTAGATATATGAAGATTTAATGAATAAAGATTTTTTTGATAATCAAGACATATTGATTTGCTAAGGTCATTTGAGACAATTGGCATTTCTGTTATTTGTTGACTTGCTAAATTATATTTATATGTAAAATATTCATTAGAAAAAATAACATTACCTAAATTATCAATAATAATATTTTTAATTAAACTCAAAGTCTTAATACTAGTTGGTTTAGATACACTGGTTTCATATTTTTCTATTTGATACATAGCATCTTTACCATAGTATATGTATGGACAATTTAAACTGGTGACCATATTGTCCATTGACGTGGTGCCATTATAACCTAAATTCACACTATTTTTGAGGTCTTTATCAACTCTATAAAGCATATTATTATTTCCATCGGGATTGTAAATACTTGAAATATACAAATAATCTTTGTCAAACGTAAAGCCAGTAATAACGTTTGTTAAGTAACCATGAACTTTAATCCTATTAAGGACATTACCATTAGAATCAATTTGATTAATTATTGCACTATAAGAACTATCATTTATTTCAAAGGCTGATAACTGCGCAAGATAGATGTTGTTGTTCTGATCAATACAGATTTTATATAAACCAGACATCTGCTTTTTCCAAATCAAAACACCTTCAGAACTTATTTTATAAATACGATTAGAATATACAATGTATATATTATTTTCTTGATCTACAGCACAATCCCGTGGATAATTTTCTACTGAGCCGAAGTTCTTAGTCCATAGTACCTGAGGTGCGCTAGGCAATGTTTCCCAGCCTTTAGACTGATAGATTAACGCATTTTTAAGATAAATTTGCTGAACTACTTTTTTGCCCATAAATACATTATCTAAGCTCATTTAACGACCACCTCATATTCACTAATAATAAAGTACATTGTCATCGGATCATAACTAGTTAATGCCTGGTATTGTGACAACGTACCAGTCCATGACTTCATTGCACTAAGGGCATTGCTGGTTATCTGGTTTTGCATGTTTTGAATGTCATTCTTAATGCCCGAAACGTCAGGTATTGGCACAGCAACGTTGCCCTTGCTGTCAGCAGCAATGTTATTAACGGTTAGTGGCCGTTTCTTAATTTCACTCTCCAATGGTGATAAATCAGGAGCAGGAATAATAAGATTAGCAATGCCCTTATCGTCAGGACCAACTGCTGTACCGCCATTAACACTAATTTGCTTTAACGTGCCGTAGATGTCTTTAAGATTAGTAAAACTGACAGTGTAATAGGCATTAGTGCCATATTGATAACCAGCTCTATACCAACACTCATAATTGAATTTTGTTGCTTGGAACAAAAATTGCTGGTAGTAATTAATAGAGTTGTCAGGATTATCACCCTCCAGCACCGCTAGATAGCTTTTACCGTCCGTTCTATAACCGTTGGGAATGTTGCTTTGAGCAAAGTTAAAACCATTCTTTGAAAAATAAAATCCTGGTTCTGTCAGAGAATCAGGATTAGTTTTATTATCAACTTCTGTTGGATTACCTAAAGTATTGATTTTAGCCAGAGCAGCGTTAAGGTCATCTTTTTTAACATACTGGGTAAAGTCAACGTCATTGATTTTACTAATGGCATTGTTAGCTGCCTTGATTGCATCTCTAATGCTGCTTTGAGCATCTTCATCGTCTTTTAATTCCTGCTTCAGTTGATCTAGTTGCTTTTGAAAATCAGCAATTGTCGTTGTTTTCCAAGAATTATAGTCTGATTGAATACTGTCTAATTTAGATTTGAAATCACTGTTGGCTTGAGTTATTGTGGCTTGCTTGTCGGCATTAATCTGGTCAATAGTGGCATTAGCATCAGCTTGAATTGACTTATTCTCGTCGTCGAACTTCTGAACTGCATCGTTAATTGCCTTGGTGGCGGAGCTCTGAATATCAGCTAGTGTGCTAGCCCATTCACTAGACAGCTTATTGTACTTATCGTCATAAGTAGCTAGTTCTGCCTTATAGGTATCAAGAGTTTGCTGAAATGTTTTAATAAAATCTGTCACTTGGGTTTTATCTTCGTCTACTGCAGCATTCACGTCATTTTGTACTTTCTGCATGAATGCCTGGACGTGAGTTAACATTCCTTCTGCTCGAGACCAATAGTTCTCATTGTCAACTGGAAGATTGGCTTGCGGTACAACCTCAATATGAAAGTTAGTCGTAGTATCAATTAGTTTATTTGCATTGTCAGTAATTTCAAACCATGCATCCCCACTAGCCTGATAGACAGCTGTATTAAGTAGATACTGTATCCGCCCACCTTTTTTATCAATAATACCGACGTCATCATCTGACACCATCTTGTCACCGTCTTTATTCTCGCCAAATAGGACTAGACAGTCTGTCAGGTCGTATGCACCGCCATTAGCTGTAATTAAATCAGCTGTTAAAACTAACCCACTCTCTGATTGTCTAATAGTAATGCGGTCGGTATCTATTGATGTGTTATTTTTGTCGGTTTGTAGTGTGAGATTTGGCAGGCTCATTGTCACTCATCTCCTTCTTGTTGCTTTCTAATTGCTCATTGGCCCTAATCAGCAGCTTTTTAAGCTGTTTATTTTCAGACTTAAGTTGGGCTATAGTAATTGCCTGATTAGCAAGATTACCAGCTAGTATATTAATAACATCGTTATCCATTAAAATGCTCCTAACTTCTATATTTGGCGGGAACCATATCGCGTACAATGGATCGTACTTCGGACTCTGTAGTGTAATATGGACCTGCAATTGATCTAATATTTGACTCTGTAGCAATTGTACTGCCACCTATAGTGCCAGTATTGGGGCCAATAGTAGACCTAGTAGAACCGTCACCATTAGCAATTATCAATTGTCCCGAAGATAGCATGGAATTATAGTTGTCAGACTTAACCCAGATAGCATGACCGCCATATTCTGGATATAGTGGGCCAGGACTATCTGTCCCAACGTAGACTGCCATACTGCCATCTGGAGTTTTACAATAAAGAGCACCATTCAACTGAAAAGCATCAACGTTTAAGGCTTTTATAGTGTCGGCTGTTAGATGTGAAGCAATAATATTACCTCTGCTGTCTATTGCTGCATCAGCATAGCCGTAAGGATTGACATATTCTAGTCCCAAACTATTAAAGCGCATATAAGAACCATCTTCATTCATCGCACGTATTTCTGTAGGATTCTTATAAGTTTGTGTGCCCGCAGCGTCCACAAATTGCAAAACAGCTGAGCCACCGGATTCAATCCAGCTTTGCACATCTTGGAATTGACCATTAATAGTTACCAGGTCTTGGTCAAATTCATCAACGCGCCCTTTAAGGCCATCAAAGTCATCATTGATTACACCAATCTGCTTGGCAATATTCTTTTCAGCACTTAAACGGTCAGCACCTTCCTGCTTTAAAGCTTTGTGAATGTCCGTCACTAGATCGTGTTCGGCATTAATCCTATTAGTTGTACGACCAAATTTGGCATTCGCGTTACTATTGGCGGTTTGCAATAGCAGATGTTCATAAGTAGGTGGCAGACTACCGATAGTTTTAGAAATGTATCTATGTCCTAGTGCATCCCATGTGGTGCTGATTACCTTAGCAGTAACTCTTACACCTAAATTTTCATAATCAACACCTACAGTATCGTATAGGTCGGCATGACCAATCTTCCCGACTTCACCTTCAGTAAGCGTGCAGGTTGGGTCTGGCTCACCTATCTTATACTCTTTCATGTAAGCTTCAGCTAAAGATTGTAGTTGTGCAATATCGTCGGCTGTAGGAGCACCTGTATCGTTATCATTATTTGGCGTCCAGTATTGGCTCAAGTCGACCGGCTTAATGCGTTGGTATTCCTGCCCCAGCTGATTATCAGCAAACATAATGCTATCAGGCAGTGTGACGTATATTTCTTGCTGAGCCTGCTCATCTGCGGTGCTGTCGACATCGCTACTACTGTTAGCCCCCCAGTTAGGTTCAACATCGTCATCAGCTGAATAATCTAGGCTTGAGCTCAGGATCCAACCAGTGTGACCGTTCCACGTTACTTGGCTCCAGCTTTCTCCATTGCAATCAGCTGTTGCATTGACTATTACTTGTTCGTGAGCCGGAATTGTGCAGCTAATAGCTGTACCGCCTGGCTTATCATGAAGTTCAAGTGCACCTGTATTGCTAGCTTCATGACTAACAATATCGCTAGGCTTCTGTGGTTTGGCTGTTTTTTTGTGTTTAAAATCGCAATCAGTAGAAGCAGCCCACTTGTTAGTAGCTAATTTATAAAAGGTTTCATCGCCAATGGTTGCCTGCCCAGTAATAGTGTAATAGCCTTCTTTAAGTATCATCTGTCTGGCAATGCCAGGCGAATCGTACCATATTGCCCCATTTTTGACGTAAGTTTTGCCACTCGCCGGAAGGTAGACAATACCATCTTGTTTGCTGAAACTTAAGTGTGGGCCATATACCCACTCATCAATGCCAACCTCGTACCACTTATGTCCCGCATCATCAATTGCAATGTGTCTGTAATTAATTCTGTCGCCCTGTTTGAACGTAAAATCTAATCTGACATGATCACTGCCTTGAAACGGCGATCTGTACACATGGATAATGCTAATTGCAACTGTGGCTGTGCCACTTTCGCTGTAGATAATCCCTTTTGACTCTGAGCCAGTAGTTGTATGTCCTTGCCCATCTCCAGCATTAACTAGATAGTCGCCGTTTTTATCGAAAGTAATAAAATTGCCATCCACCCATGAGTTATCGCTCAACATGTACCAGTCATTGTTGTTCATCGGAGCAGGATCACTGCTACCATCTACTTTTCTGACCAGTTGCAAATGCTGTCCATTCTGAACAGAGCCAACAACGTTGTGTCCGGGATAAGGGCTATCGTATGTGGTTAGATTGCCGTTGCCTAGATACTGTACCGTACCCATGCCGTCTAGTTCTTCTCCTGCCTGTGTCATATCAGTTGGCAATGGAGTTTTAGGTGTAGGTGTATATTTGGCGTACGGGAAAATACCGGTATAGAGCTGTGTAATATTATCATCATTTTCCATACTGCCCATATCACGACCATGCTTGATTACTTCCCCGGTAAATCTGCCAGGATTTTTGAGTAAATAAAAATGATAATTGTCAAATATCCAATTGCCTTTATACAAAGTTTGCATAGACTGGATGGCTTCGTCACCTTCTGCATCCGCACCAATTAGAATTGCGCTCATGTCCGAGTTCTGATCTACTGTGTAGTTAATATTAGCTAGCTCTGTAATGTCTGTTGTAAATTCAACTCCCGGAATGCTCTCCAATGGTGGCATTGCATCCTGTAGCGCTCTAAAGCATTCACTAGCAGACATATTAGGAAGACTAATATCTTGTGTAATTATTCGGTTAGTAAAATCAGATGCAATACCTACTGCCTGCACAGTAATAGTATCTTCTGTTCTAGCCATAACTTCTTGAATGCGGAATTTCTGTCTTAATAGTATTGGAGAAGCATCTGCCATGATCACTTGTCCTGGTTTAATCTGATTAGCAAAAGTCCCGTCTACCCTATATTCCATTGTTAGCGTCTGAATTGCATTAGCTGCTAGGTTAACTTCAACTTTAGTCGCATCACTTAATGCTCCAATACCATTGGTTGTAGTAGTATCGTTGGCATTCTTGAAAAGAATTGGGTATCGTAAAAATTTAATCATGCAAGCCTCCTAAATTTTGGCTTATATTCAAATTTAGACGCATTTCCAGCTAAACTAATAATATTTTTGCCAGGAATTAGCATAGGAACGTCATTATTTTCCCAGACCACCTCAGAATTAACATTGATAGGTTCCCCATTAGCATCATACGTATATGCTTGGCAATTGTCGCCATCAACATAGACTTCATTTTTTACATTGGTAAACTGGTAGGCTTGACCGTTAACAGATAACTTGAAATCACCATTGCCAACTATGTGCCAATCGGGTAGTGCTGGCATTATTTGCTGATTAACCACAGTTTCAGGCACTGATTGCCAATGAATACTTGACGTTTTAACCATTAAGGGCTTGCAATTGAATGCTATCTGACCAGTTAGCTCTTCTTGCATAACAGCTTCAATAAGTGGAGCCAATGTTGGCGGTGTTGTGACTATTGCTTCGAATACCCAGTCAGGATTGTCGCTAAATTTGAGATAATTATAGTCAAAGCCAGTTAACCAATCGATTATGTCGTTTTTTAATTGGTACAAATTGGGATATTGTCTTGGTTTAAATACCGTGACGTTGAAGGTTAGAGTAATATTTTTAAAAGAATCATAGGATTGGAGCAGATCGCCATTTCTACCGTTAATATGAGTAGCTGTTACGTCTAGCTGTGGCGTAGGTATGGTTATAGGCCGTTCACAAAATATGCCAAAATCAGCACTACTGCGGTTTCTAAAAATAATTTGCCCTTTTTGATTAGAACGCATAGCCTGCTGTACCTCCTTGCTGTCTTCTTATCTGATATTTTTCTAACTGTTTCGCTAAAGTTTTACCATCAAGCTTTACTTGAGTGTCAACATTAATCGGATTTTGGCTCAATAGCTGCAGCAATTCAATAATCGGCTTGTATTTATCCTTATCTGCTATTGTGGAAAGCAGATTAATGATTGTATTAAGCATATTATTAGTGTTTTCAGCTGCTATTGTATTGTCAGAACCGCGGACAATTCTAGTTGTCTCGTCCAATAACTGTGACGCACGGTTTTTCTTGCTGGTATCTAGCGGAATAATCATTTCTGGCTTATTCATTTCGGCCAAAGCATACAGTCCAGATTGGCTAACTAGACCACCGTTGGCGTATGCGTGGTTTTTCAGCCAATAATTATAGGCATTTCTAGCACCACCATAAGCACTATTAACGTAACTCTTCATCCAACGGAGCTGTGTAATTGGATTAGTGCGCCAATCACTGCCGGCAGATGCCATTTTGCTACCTGGTAATGACTGTGGAATCCCATATGCTCCAGATTTAGGATTAGTAGCCTTAGGATCCCAGCTAGATTCATGATCAACAATATATGTAATATACCCAAAATCAGACGGCTTAAAACCGGCCTCTGCCAACCAATTTTTGTGAGAACCACTTGGCTTACCACCCATAGCTCCTGCGCCGAATAATGAACCTAATTTTTTGATAAAATTAAAAAAGCCGTTACCGACTTGATTTTTTATGAATTGTTGCAGACCAGTAGTTGCTTTAGTGCTACTATCTTGCTTTAAACCTTGAACACGTCCAAACTTTGGGGCACCGTAGCCAACTACAGAATCAAGGGTATTCATATGTATTCCTTGACTTGGCGATTCAGCACTAAAGTATCTATCGCCACCAGCGTATACACCAACGTGCTCAGATCCACCTTTGCCCCAGAATACTAGATCACCACTGTGTGCTTGAGATTTGCTTATATGTTGAGTCATATCGTATTGGCCACCGCTATAATGTGGATAGTCAATACCAAAGCCTTTCTTTAAGGCATACATAACTAATCCTGAACAGTCAAAAGTAGTTGGCCCTGCAGCTCCCCAGACATACTTATGCCCTGAACCATATTTTTCAACTGCTTTAAGCAAGGCTGAACTTGTGCCATCTAAACTACCACCAGCCATCTGCCAAAGCGTTGACCACCAATCTTTTACAGAACTCTGAGCTTTATTAAAAGCACCGTGCGCCAGATCAGTCATTGCTCCAGCAATATTGCCTGGATTAGTCCAATTAAAAAGTCCCTCAACATATTTAATCGGGTGAGAGACAATTTTCACTGCTAAGTCAAAGTATTTTTTGAGATTAGAAGCTGTTTTTGAAATCCAACTACCAATACCATTTACAACGCCGCTAACAGCATTGCCAATTTTACCGAAAATTGAGTCTGTACCTTGTGCAAAGCGTTTGTGTTCAAATGCTGAAAGAACGCTAGTAAACATTGCCGTTTCATGAGCATTGATTACATGCATCCCAGGTGTTAATAGCATCTCAGTATTACGCCCCTGAACAATGCCAGCATTGCCAGCATCATCTATCAGCATTTCTTTATTTCCTGTTGCTGGACTGTCATTGCCGTCATTTAGCGTTGCAATTACAGGCTTAGTAATCGGATTAGATAATGATTTCAAGAATGAGTCGGTACCAGTTGCAAGTTTTACGTGGCCAAGTAGACTAATAGTCTGCTTTTTGCCTCCAAAGGCATGGATCACATTGTCAATCGCCTTGATACCACCATTAACAACGTCGATCAGTCCATTCATTGCATTCTGCCCTAGCTTTTTAATGCTATTCCAAGCCTTATTGAAAATAGACCTAACGCCAGACCACAGGTTATTCCATCCTTTTTTGAACCCTGAGCCAAATGAACTGAGGAAAGAATTGATGTTCTTGCCCCATTTTTTGAAAAGATCTAAACTTTTATCCCAAATTTTTTTAAAAAAATCATGAATAGAATCCCATAACTTGTTCCAATCTTCTTTGAAGCTCTTTTTGAACGAGTTAAAGCCCTTAGTGATTGCCTTCCATGTGTTTTTAATATTTTTGGTGATTTTATTAAACGTTGATTTGACAGAAATAAAAAGTTTAGTAAACCATTTAATTACATTCCTAATTATTCCAGGTACAGCTGCAAATGCCTTTTTAATTTCCTTGCCAATATTCTTGATAAAATCTCGAAATGGCTTGCAATTTTTGTAAAGTAGAATAAAGCCAGCGACTAATGCTGTAATAGCAGTGATAGTAAGACCAATTGGGTTAGTGAGCATAAATTTGCCCAACGTTAGCAAAGATTTACCGACTAATTGAAGAGCGCTTAATAATTTACCACCTAGAATCTTAGCGAGATCCAGTAACTTGCTGCCGAGTAATTTGGTAAAATCAAAAAGTTTTCCACCAATAATTTTGGTAAGATCTAACAATTTGCTACCAACTAATTTTGCGGCACTGCCAATTGCTGAAAGTCCTTTGCCTGCCAACTTCACAGCGCTTAGTAATTTGCCACCTATAATCTTAGCTAGATCAAGTGCCTTGCTACCAATTATTTTGAAAAGATTGCCAAACTTAGTTAAGCCACTGATTTTACCCGCCTCGTTACGAATGACGAATGCGCTCGAGATTGCTTTGCCTAGAGAGTGTACACTACTAATTATTCCTGTTATTTTTTTTACAGCAAAATAAGCTAGTAATGTCTTACCTACATTAGCAATGGCATCTTTATTTTTGACAATAAACTCGATGGCATCAGCAATACCTTTACCAACCTTAGTGGCCAAGGCACCTGCTATAGCTTGAATTTGCTTCCCAGTAGAATTTAATTGCCCATTTTTGCCGATAATTTTATCTAAACCTTTGCTTAAGCCATCTAAAGCTGTATTAGCCAGAGGCTTCATTACTGCAGCAGTAAAGTTAGTCCATGTACCCTTAGTTTTGGCAATTTTGCCTTCAGTAGTTTCACCGAATTTTTCCCATGCTTTGCCACTGCCATCTGCAGCTTCTAGCATGTACTTCTTCATCTGGGCACCGCTAATCTTACCGTTAGCTAATGCGTCATTGAAGGCACTCTTAGTCATGCCACTGGCTTTTTGGATAGCAGTCTTGAGGCCAGGCATTGTGGCAAATGTTTTGTTAAAACTCGTAAGATTGACTTTGGAAGCTGAAAAAATACGTGTTAATTTGCTACCAATTTGAACAATCTGATCTTCGCTAGCACCGCCCGCTTTACCGAAAGCATACAGTTCGTTAGTTAGAGCTTTAGTTTCCTTGATATTGCCACTGGTTAAGCCATAGATACTGGTCTGCAATTTAGTAATTGCGGCACCACTAGCATTGCTGACACCACGGATTTCTCCAATTTGACCAGTTAATTCTTTAACTCCTTTAGCAGAAACTCCAATATGTTCCCAGTTCTCGCTGATTTCCTTTCCAGCTTTAGCAAGATTAAAGCCTTGTTTCGCTGCATCAATTAGACTGGAGCCCAAACCACCAACGATATTTGTTAAGCCAGTACCAATTGCTGAACCCTTAACAATATCAGAGATACTTGTTTTAGTTTCTTTAGCGGCATTAGCTGTTCCGTGTAATTGAGCCTTTATTTTACCCAAAAAGCCCATTGGCTTAGGTCGCTCAAGACTAGTCGACAAATCGCTTAACTGTTTTTTTGCGTTAGCAAGACTGGTAGCAGTTTTATTAACACGTATTTCCTGTTCACGATAGGCGTCAGAGTCTTTACCACTTGCAGTGGCAACTTTGGATAACTCAGTTTGTTGAATTTGAAGCTGTTTTGTAAAGTGTTCAACAGAATTACGATAGCTATCTAATTTAGCCTTGTTAGCTTCATCAGTTTTGCCTTCAGCATCAAGCCTAGTAATGTACGATTGAGAGAGCTGGGTAGCTTCTTTATACCCCTTCTGCAAATCAGCCAAACCTGTCGTATAATACGACATCCCTGACTTAGCCTTGTCTAATTGCTCAGATTGTTTTGTAATTTGAGAATTAGTTTTTGTAATCTGAGAAGTCAAATCATAATAACGTTTAGTGCCTTTTTCGGTTGAGGTGTCTACCTCAGCCTGTTGCTTTTTAAGATCAGCTAACTTAGCCTTCTGCAATTCAACAGATTTGCTAAGACCGTCAATCTTAATCTGTTGCGCCTTCTGGCTCTCACCATTTCTTTTGGCCTCAGCTGCATTAGCCTGCCATTCTGTTGTATTGGCCTTAACAGCACTTGTTAAAGTTTTAAAGCTTCTAACAGCTGCATCTACGTCCAATGACACTTGTGTAGCCATATCGTGCTGCAATTCAGCCATATTATTACCTTCTCCCTAATACTGCCGCCAATGGATCTACTAGTTCGGCTCGCTCGTCTCGTGGACGTGCTTTTAAGACTTCCATCAAATCGTAATAATTCTGTTCCATAACGTCCGAGGGCATGGCTCCAGCCGTTAATAGTTCTTTCACTAAAAACAAGAGATCTTCACGTTGGTTCTTGATCTGTATTAACTGTTTTTTGCGCTCTAATTTGAAATCAGCTATTTTTTTGGGTCTTTTTCTACCGCTTTTCTAACCAATTTTTGCTTTTTTGAAGCTTGTTCAATCTGTTCAGGAGCGACACCTTGCAGCATCATTACGATCCTACCTAGTACATCTCCTACTTTCTCCGGGGTATTATTTTTTCTAAATCTAGCCATTTCATCATCCGAAAGTTTCAAAAAGTCTTGGATGTAATCAAGCATTTCATGGAACGTTTTTCTAATCTTTTTGAGACTTTCAAGATCGCCATTGTCAGATTGAACAGTTTCGACATTTTCTGACAAATCAAGTGCTCTTAACATCAGGTCGACTGAGGGGAAAACAGTAGTTTTTCTATCAATACCGACTAATGGCTTAAGATTAACTTTGATTTTCTTCATTATTCATTTCCTCCATTGCTTGGATTACTGTCATTAGGTGTAGTAGGCGTTGCGTTGTTATTCACAGCTTCATAGCCACCAAATACTTCTTTGTAAATCGCAGCCAGGTCAAAGCCAGTATCGGTACTTAACCAATACTTGTAAACTACTTGTGTATCTGGATCTTTTGGATCAACAAATACATTCTTATCTCTTGGCGTTAAAAGAGTAGCTGATAAAGTGGTATCGGCATCTGTCTCAGCTGTATTGTCGGTTGAATGATTACTTGCCTCTTCGACCATCTCACAACAAGCAACCCCCTCATAGATGTCAATAGTATTATCTAGGCTCCGACTATGTACTAACATGGCTACATGTGGTTTAGGTAGGTGTCTAATATAGCCGCCTTTGCCATCGCTAACATAACCGATTAATTTGAAATGCACGTGTGGATCTAGATCTAAAGCAGTTAATGCTACCTTAATCTCTGGCTGGCCATAACTCGTGCGCTTAATTTTGTCATTGGCAAATTGCGGCGTACCTTCTGTTTCCAGACCTGTAAAGTTAACTGCTGTGAAACCTTCACCAGAATGGTCTGCTACGTAGATACCTGTATCACTTAGACCATTTTCGCCCTTAATCAATTTTCCGTTGTCATCTAGAAGGGCGAATGTAACGTCCTTAATACCATGTGCGCTCATTTTATTTCCTCATTTCTTGTTAAATAAATCGTTTTTGCAACCTGATATGTGTCAGGATCTGTTGTGTGTGGCGAACTCTGCTGGACTATCCAGCCTAGTTTTGTTAATTTTTTCATCAATTCAATTTCCGCAACTTGAATACTTTCAACGTTGGGTTCCACTGCCCAGAATATCTGCAGTTCTACTACCAGCTGCCATCTTTTAAAAATGTCGTTTGCGTGATCAGCTGGCTGATTTGTTACTTCCGATAAAAAAAGAATGGTGTCGTTAACATCATTCTTTTGGCCATCTGTCATATTAGTGCAGATAATATTTTCTGGATTAATCCAATAAAGCTGCAGTTTTCTAATATCTTCTGCCAGCTCATCGACCGGCATCATTGTTAGTCACCTCTTTATATTTTTTAAACATAGCAGCAATTACTTTCGGCTTTGCTTGCTCAACGGCAACATCTAACCAATGATCAGCCTTAATATACTTAGTCCCATCATTAAGAAACCTAGCTATATGGCCTTTCTCATAAAACCCAACAGTAGTGGTGCCATTAATAGTACCAGTAATGTCACCATCAACAACATGGATATCATCAGCCATATGTAGTGCCTCTGTCCTGTTGGAGTAATGGTGCTGCTTTGCTGCTTTTCTGATCTCTTGAGCCATGACTTCTGCGCCAGCATGTGTTATTTCATTCTGCTTTTTAACATCTGGAATCTTGGCCTTGGCTTCTTCCAGGAACTGTCTAGCCCAATCTTCGTATTTCAATTTCCGACCTTCTTAAGAGTTAGATAATCGTACGTAATTATTTGGTTAGAATCGTCTGGTGAAATATTGACAATGCTGTATGTTTTGTCATTATATTTAACTTTCATTTTCTCGGTAATCTTTGTATTATGTCTGACAATGATTATTGGTTGATCTAATTGCTCTGGAGTTAGACTAGATTGCTGTGAAATGCCACGAGTATATGGCATACACCACAATGTGAATGCTAAAACCAGCTGAGGTGTGTTAGCTCCAGTGTGCGGATTGTGAACGGATTGTGTTGTATAAAAAAAAGCCTTTTTATTAAGACTTGAGATTGTTATGTTGTTAAGTGCCATGATTGTCACCATATTTGAATTGTAAATGAGCAATCAAAAGCTTAACAGCTGGCGCTTTACCCGCAGATAAAGTTCGATCATAGTACAGCTGAGTTGCAAAAGATTTAATCGCCGAAATGTACAATGGATCTTTTTGCAAATCTTCATTGTCTAAGTCTTCAATGGCTTCATCAACAACAGCTTTTGCTGTAGTAATTAAATTACCAATTGTAGTCTCTTCTTCCGTGCTATCATCAATATGGAGCTCATCCATTAATTCTTTCGGCTCAATTAATGGCTTTTCTGAATCCATTAAATCACCTTCCTTAAAAGCCGCTGCCAAGGCTACTGTTTATTTCTTAAGCGACTAAAACATTAACTATTTGCTACTTGTACTCGTTTGTTTAGCTGGATCGACACCGAAAGTGAGAAACTTACCAGCGTCTTCGTCTGCTTCTTTGAAATCACAACGAATGTATGCTGCTAGCTTCTGACCATAAATGTCATTATCCATCCAACGTACGAATGACTCATCTTTATACGGTTCAAGGACAAACGCTTTTGGATCACCAATAAAGGCATGAGCTTCATTGTCATTGCCTAGAACCTTGTCTGGTACAACAATAACGTTATAGCCCATCAGACTCTTACCTGAAGGTGAAGTTAAGCTGTCATTAAACATGTAGCGTCCTTGCTTGTCTTTAAGCTGATCAATGAAGTTATAACCAGATTCTGAAATAACCCACATCTTGTTGTAATTAGAGAGGCCAAGGTTAACAGCAGTCTTAATACCATCTGCATCATTAGCTGTGGACGGCTTTGCCAACTTGAGGATATTCCCAATATTATCTTGCTCCGTCAGAGCACGCATAGTAGACATGTATTCAGCAACAATATTGCCAATTTTAGGATAATCACTAAGCATTTCGTTAGAAATTGGAATAGTACCTGCGTAAGTTTCCAATTTGTAATCAACGGACGCCATTTCCATTTTTTGCAATTCTGGATTTCTAGCTAATTCTGCTTTAGTGGTAAACCTAGCTTGACCTTTTTTAATAATTGGTAAGCTACCACTAGGCTCATTAACAGCAACTTTATTGACAATGCTGGAAAGCTTATCAGAATCGTTAGGCTGTTGATATGCATCCATAACTGCTTTAGGAACTAGAATGTTACCCTCATAATCAGTAGTTAGATTATTGTCACGTACTGAGCCATGGCTTTTTACATATTGCCCAAAGCTGCGGATAGCTTGTTTTTCAGTAGCTGTTTGAGTAATAGATATCACATTGTTGCCACCTTTCTTTTGTCTAATATAAGTATTACTAGTTTTGAGCTCACGCTTCTTTTCGTCTTCATCATCATCTGGATTATCAGTATCTGTTGTAGAACTATCAGCAGAATCGTCATCTGAGTCTACTGTGGGATCTTTCTTGTCCTTATCGTCATCATCGCTAGCATCATCTGTGTTATCTGTTTTTAACATATTTACTACGACACTAGCTATTGCTTGTACGCTTTCAGGAGAAAGTTCTACTTCTTTTTCATTTTCGTCTGACGTTGTCGTCTGTGTAGTATCAGTAGCATCTCTGACTTCATTCTTCTTTAATTCTTTATACATTTCATTCTCTCTTTTCTGTAAAAAATTTTGTTTTGAGCGTTCAATTTGAACGCTAGTTTCGGTATACGCTGGGTAAGGTGTCAAGCTAATTTCAGGTAGATTGCTGATTTGCGTTACTGTATGGATTAGCTGATCATTTTCATCAGTCGACCATTCATCGCCATTATCTGCAATATCAAATCTA